>OIZV01000022.1_pt1 | contig 114990 bp, 97 predicted proteins | sample 1588681 | NCBI WGS metagenome assembly OIZV01 (sample SAMN03283281) | human gut metagenome | biome: human-associated habitat; material: feces | host: Homo sapiens | place: Peru | collected 2012 | reverse complement strand
TATTTGCACCATAAGGGATGGCTTTTGTACTGTCTGCACAATCTGGGGCAGTTCATTCAGACGGCGGTTTCAGTACAAAAAAGACTGTGACAAAAGTTGCCACAGTCTTTTTTTATTTTATAAGTCTTTCAAGTGCCGCTTCAAACGCCTTATCCTGCTCGGGCGTACGTTTGGACGGACCTTTCATTCTTCCGCCTGCGTTCCTTATCTTCTTGGAAACGTAGCGTGTGAACAAAAGCTGATCAATATTTTTATCCGTGTATACCAGTCCGTTCTGGCTGACGGGTATCGCCTTTCTCGCAAGGCACATGGCGGCAAGTCCGTAATCCTGGGTAACGACTATATCGCCCTCGCCGACAAGATTGACTATCTTGAAATCAACACTGTCCGAACCCTTTTCGACCACAACGGTTTGCGCTCCGTCACGGTTGAACTCATGCGAAGTGTCACAGAGAATGGTGCATTCAATGCCGTATTTCTTTGCAAGCCTCACCGTCAGATCAACAACGGGACAACCGTCCGCATCAATCAATATTCTCATATTAAAGAGCTTCGACGATCTCCTTGGTGTCTCTTGCAATCATAAGCTCCTCGTTGGTGCAGATAACGTATACCTTAACCTTTGAGTTCGGAGTTGAAATCTCGCCCTCGGGGCCTCTCTTGAGCCTGTCGTTGATTTCATAGTTAATCTCAACGCCCATAAACTTGAGCTGGTCACAAACACGGTCTCTGTACTGCGGGTTGTTTTCGCCGATGCCGCCCGTGAATACAATAGCGTCAAGGCCGCCCATTGCAGCTGCGAAGCCGCCTATGTACTTAGTGAGCTGGTGGCAGAGCATGGACTCGATGAGCTTTGCTCTCTCGTCACCCTCTTTAGCTCTTGACTCGATTGTTCTGTTGTCACTTGTGCCGCAAAGGCCGAGCATACCGGACTTCTTGTTCATCACGGTGTCCATCTCGTCGGGAGTGAGATTCTCTTTTTTCATTATAATCGGAACGATAGCCGGGTCGATCGAACCACAGCGTGTGCCCATCATGATACCCTCAAGAGGAGTTACGCCCATTGTTGTATCGAAGCACTTGCCGTCAACAACTGCGGAAATTGAAGATCCGTTGCCAAGGTGGCAGGTTACGATCTTGCTGTGCTCGGGGTTGCCGAGAAGGTCAATGCACTTCTTGCTTACAAAGCGGTGAGATGTGCCGTGGAAGCCGTAACGGCGGATGCCGTACTTCTCGTAATACTCATACGGAAGAGCATACATATATGCATAGTCGGGCATTGTCTGATGGAAGCCTGTATCGAATACGGCAACCTGAGGAACGCCGGGCATGATTTTCTGACATGCCTTGATACCCGTAAGGTTTGCGGGATTATGAAGCGGTCCGAGGTCGAAACACTCCTTGATAGCCTCCTCAACCTTATCGTCCACGAGAACCGAGCCGCTGAACTTTTCGCCGCCGTGAAGAACACGGTGACCTACAGCGTCAATCTCTTTAACCGAGCCGATAACGCCGTGCTCAGCGTCAACAAGAGTGTCAAGAACGATTTTGAGAGCTGCGGCATGATCCTGCATCTTCATCGGCAAAGCCTTGATGTTTTTGGTTTCGTCTGACGGCACCTTATGCGTAAATGTACTTTCGGTTCCGATCTGTTCGCAGTTTCCTTTTGCAAGAACGGACTCGTTTTCCATATCGATAAGCTGATACTTAAGCGACGAGCTTCCTGCATTAACAACGAGAATCTTCAAAATTTTTCCCTCCAAGATATTGTATCAAAAAGATTTCTGTTATATTATATTACTGTAACTTTGTTTTTTCAAGACAAAGATTGAGTTTTTTCGCATTTTTTATACAATATATGTTAATATGGAGGAATCTTATGAAAATCGGAGGAATTGTAGCGGAATATAATCCGTTCCACAACGGCCATGCTTATCAGATCGAAAAGAGTAAGGAGCTTGGTGAATGGACGCACGTTGTCGCCGTTATGAGCTCGAATTATGTTCAGCGAGGCGAAACGGCTCTCATTTCAAAATGGGCAAGAGCGGAAATGGCGGTCAAGAACGGCGTTGATCTCGTTATTGAAATGCCTACGCTTTGGAGCACATCTTTTGCTCAGCGTTTTGCATTTGGCGGAGTTTCACTGCTCAACAGTCTCGGCTGTGTCGATATGCTCAGCTTTGGCAGCGAATGCGGCAACATTGACGAGCTTATTGAATGTAAGAACGCAATCAACAGCGAAGCCGTCACCGAACGAATGAAAGAAAATCTGGAATACGGTCTTAGCTTTGCCTCGGCACGTTCAGAGGCTCTCAAGACAGTTTGCGGCAACCGCTTCTTTGATATTCTTGAAGAGCCGAACAACACCCTCGGCATTGAGTATCTTCAAGCTTTGGATAAGCTCGGCTCGGATATGATTCCGATGACGATAAAGCGCATAGGTGCAGCTCATGATTCGCTTATGAGAAGCGACAATTTTGCCAGTGCTTCGGATATTCGCCGAATGATGCTCTCGGGAAGCAATGAGTGGGAAATGTATGTTCCTCAGTCGGTTGCCGATATATACCACCGTGAGACGGAAAATAACCTTGCTCCGTGCCCGAATTCAAAGCTTGAATTCAGCATACTCTGCTGTATGCGTCAGCTCAGTGCAGAGGATATCGGACTTTCGCCCGATATCAGCGAAGGAATCGAATACAGAATTCATGACGCTGCTCTCAAATCGGGTTCGCTGGAGGAGCTTTATCAGCTTGCGAAGACGAAGCGTTACTCTCATGCGAGAATCAGACGAATCGTTCTTCATGCATTCATGGGCTTCGTTGCCGACGATTATAGGGGAGAGCCGCCGTATCTTCACGTTCTCGCAATGAACGACAAGGGCAAGGAAATTCTTAAGCAGGCAAAAGAGAAAGCGACCAAGCCCATTGTTACCAAGGCTTCCGACTTTGACAGGCTCAACGATTACGGCCGCCATGTTTTCGCCCTTGAGGATATGTGCACGGACGTTTATTCGCTTGCCTCACCCGTAATTCTTCCCTGCGGCAGAGAGAAGACGAACGGAATCCTCGTTCTCGGCGACGCTCCGTCTGAATTTGACGATGAGCCGACTGCCGAAGAGGAAGTACCGGAGGAAAATGCGGATATTTCCGTCGAGGAGCAGACTGCTGACGAGGAAAACGCCGAAAGCCCGGCCGAGGAGCAGGATAACCGTGAAAATGAGCAGGACGAAGTCCGGGAATGATTAATTGTTGATAATATTTGTTCAGTATTACAGCAAAATCGGCTTTTTAAAGAAACAATGTAATTCTTTTATAAGAAATATTTGAACAAAAACAATAAAAAGACATAATAAATTAACAAAAAATTGTTATTTTTTGGTCAATTTCATTTGACTTTAATAACTTTATTTGGTACAATATAATGGAAAATATGCTTTGAATAAAAGCGATAAGGAGGAATGCACCTTGACAGATGCAAAAACACTTGCATACATCAACATGTATGCCGTGCTCGGCACACTTGAAAACCTGTGCGAGATTGACCCGAAGGCAAGCGCCCTTGTAGCTGACATTAAGCCGATTTCAATCGGTTTTGAAGTTAAGGACGGCCCGTCTGCAACACTTACATTCAAAAACGGCAGATGCCGTATGGAGCAGGGCTGCACAGACTGCGATGTTAAGCTTCCGTTCTCATCATGCGAGAAGTTTAACGGTCTCATCGACGGAACTGTTACACCTATTCCCTCAAAAGGTTTCCTTCACATAAAGTTCCTTTTGAACACATTTACGAAGCTCACCGACATGCTTTCAAACTACATGCGTGCAAGCGAGGAGGACCTCAAAGATGAGGAGTTCTTCAGAATGAGCACAACCCTTATGTTCTACACCATCACTGTTGCTATTTCTCAGATCGGTAACCACGACGAGATCGGTAAGTTCTCCGCTGAGCATATCATTGACGGCGACATCATGATGTCCATCAAGGGCGGCCCGAAGGCTACTATTCATGCTAAGAACGGCCACCTTGTTACAATCAAAAAGGCTCCCGAGGATCCGCGTGCCGTTATGGAGTTCGGTTCAATGCAGCTTGCAAATGACCTCTTCAACGGTAAGGTAAGCGCTATGGCTAAGATCGGCGAGGGTACCATCACAATGAACGGCATGATTAACATGCTCGATAATATGAACCGAATTCTTGACAGAGTCGGTCTCTATCTTGCATAAGGGGGATACGAAAAATGGCTAATTTTAAAATTAATCAGTACGAGAAGAGCCATGAGTGGTTCGATCGTGCTATCAAAGTAATCCCTTCAGGTGTTTACGGTCATCTCGGCCCGGCTGAAGGTAACTTCATTCCCGTCAGCGCATGGCCCTTCTTCTCCGAGAAGGCTAAGGGTACATACTTCTGGGATGTTGACGGCAACAAGTTCATCGACTATATGTGCGCATACGGTCCGAATATTCTCGGTTACGGCGATCCCGACGTTGATAAGGCTGCTCTTGAGCAGGCTAAGATCGGCAACTGCGTAACTTCTCCGTCCTACAAGATGGTTGAGCTTGCAGAGCTTATGGTTGATACGGTTAACACAGCCGACTGGGCTTTCTTTGCAAAGAACGGTAACGACGTTACAACGCTCGCTATCATGGCTGCCCGTAACGCAACTCACAGAAAGAAGATTATCTTCGTTAACGGCTTCTATCACGGTGTTTCCGCAGTCGTTCAGAAGATTGACTATCCGGGCATTCTTCCCGAGGACGTTGCCAACAACCTCTATGTTGATTGGAACGACTTTGACGCTCTCGAGAAGCTCGTTAATGAGCATGACGGCGAAATCGCTGCGTTCATCTCAACTCCTTACCTTCACGGTAACTATTTCGACAACCAGCTTCCGGCAGACGGCTACTGGCAGAAGGTTCGTAACCTTTGTACAGAGAAGGGCATCGTACTTATCGTCGACGACGTTCGTGCAGGCTTCCGTCTTGACCTTGCGGGTTCCGACCACTACTACGGCTTTGAGGCTGATATGATCTGCTTCTGTAAGGCTATCGCCAACGGCTGGAACGTATCCTGCCTTTGCGGTAAGGATTTCCTTAAAGACGCTGTTTCCGGCATGTCCTACACAGGTTCATACTGGATGAGTGCTATTCCATTCGCAGCAGGTATCGCAAACATCACTAAGATGAGAGAGCTTAACCTCCCGTCAATCCTTATGGAGAAGGGCAAGAAGCTCACAGACGGTCTTAAGGAAGCAGGAAAGAACAACGGATTTGACCTTGTTGTTTCCGGCGAGCCGTCACTCTTCTACCTCAGAATTGCCAACGACGACACAATGATGCTCCATCAGGCATGGATTGCAGAGTGCGTCAAGAGAGGCATTTTCTTCGCAGGTCACCACAACCACTTCATCAACTATGCTCTTTCCGATGCCGATATCAAGCACACGATCGAGGTAGCCGACGAGGCATTCAAGGTTGTTAAAAAGGATCATCCTGAGGCTTTTTAAGTTTCAGATAAGATAATCACTCACAGGCGGCCGAGCTTGCCGCCTGTGTAAAAAAGAATAAAAATAGGGAGGAAAACTCTTATGGCATTGACCAAACAGGAATGGTTAGCTCTTGAGAAGAAAGCTTTTGAGCTTCGTAACCTCTGCCTTGATACTACATATTGGGCAGGCAGCGGCCACATCGGCGGCGGTATGAGCGTTATGGATATGTTGACCATTCTCTACCACAAGTACCTCAACATCAAAAAGGACGATCCCAACTGGGAGGACAGAGACCGTTTCATCCTTTCAAAGGGTCATTCGGGAATCGCTTATGCTCCCGTTCTTTGTGACTTCGGTTACAATGATCCCGAGCAGCTCAAGACTTTCAACCTCACAAACTCAAAGATGGGTATCCATCTTGACTCCAACAAGGTTGTAGGTGTTGACGCTTCAACAGGTTCTCTCGGTCACGGACTTTCAATCGCTCTCGGTACTGCTCTTGCAGCCCGTGTTCTCGGTAAGGATTACAAGACATACTGTATCCTCGGCGATGGCGAGTGCGACGAGGGTTCAAACTGGGAAGCAGCTATGTCAATCAATGCATTCCACGCAACAAACGTTATTTCGTTCGTTGACCGTAACAAGTGCATGATCGATGGCCGCACAGAGGATGTTATGCCCCTTGAGCCTTTTGCTGACAAGTGGCGTGCATTCGGCTTCCATGTATTTGACATCGACGGTCACAACATGATGGAGCTTTCAAACGCAATCGACTACGCTCTCGGCGAGCCGGACGCTCCCGTTATGATTATTGCCAACACCATCAAGGGTGAAGGTATCGACTTCATGGAGGACGATTACCACTGGCATTACGGCGCAGTTGACGAGGCTAAGTATAAAGAGGCTAAGGAAAGCCTTAAGAAGCACTATGAGAAGCGTATTGCTCGTGTAGAAAAGGAGGCAAAATAATGGCAGGCGGACTTTCATATACAGCTCTTGAATCCACAGAGCTTTCAACAGCGGAAATCTACGGCCAGACACTTGTTGACCTCGGTCGTGAGCATAAGGAAATCGTCGGTCTTTCAGCTGACCTTGCAGGTTCTACAAAGATCGGTGTATTCGGCAAGGAATTTCCAGATCGTTTCTTCAACGTAGGTATTGCCGAGCAGAACATGTTCGGTATGGCAGCAGGTATGGCTAAGGCCGGACTTGTTCCCTTCGTTTCAACTTTCTCAACATTTGCATCTCTTCGTTCGGCTGATCAGATCCACACGGATATCTGCTATCAGAACGTTAACGCAAAGATTATTGCTACCCATTCGGGTACATCATTCGGTCAGGCGGGTTCAACTCACCACGCTATCTGCGATATGGCGGTTATCCGTTCAATGCCGAACATCACTCTTATCTGCCCCGCTGACGGTATCGAGACAGCAGAAGCAGTTAAGGCAGCTTACGAGAACTTCGGTCCTTATTATATCCGTATCAACCGTGGTTTCGACCGTACTCTTTACGGCAAGGATTATCCCCGTGAGTACAAGTTTGAGGTAGGCAAGGCTATCGAGGTTAACCCGGGTACCGATATTACGGTTATCGCTTGCGGTTCCTGCGTATTCCAGGCTTACCAGGCAGCTAAGTTCCTTGAGGAAGCTGACGGACTTAAGGTTCGTGTTCTTGATATGCACACGATCAAGCCTATTGATAAGGAAGCGGTTCTCAAAGCAGTTATGGATACTCGCCGTATTATCACTGTTGAGGATCACACTGTTCTCGGCGGTCTCGGCGGCGCTGTTGCCGAGGTTATGGCTGAAGCAGGTAAGGGCTGTGCATTCACCCGTCTCGGTCTCCAGGATAAGTTCGCTCCCATCGGTCTCCATGAGGACATTATGTCAATGCTCGGCATCGACTGCAACGGCATCGTCGCTGCTGTTCGTGAGGCTATGAACAAGGACTTCGAGGAAGACGACAACTGGGACGACGATGTATAATACCGAAAGGAATGATTGATAATGGCAAATGATGTATTGTTAACCAATAAAATCTTCCTTAACTCTGCATTGCCGTTGCTCAAAGTCATTGCTAACGACGATCCGAAGCTCGCTAAAAAATTCGAGCATATTCACTGCATCTATCAGGTCAGCTGTTTGGATCCCGATGCCCCCTGCGGCAAGTATGCAACGCACTTTACAGTCAACAACGGCGAATGGAAAGTTTGTGCGGATAAAGTTGCTACAAACGCTCATATTGAGCTTGAATTCAAGTCAATGGAAGCTATGAATGCTTTCTTCAAGGGCAAGATTGCTCCGGCGACTCTCCCGAAGATGAAGGGTGTTCTTAAAAAGCCCGTTGAGTTCGCAGCGTTTATGGCTGTTCTTCTCAAGATGTCATCGCTTCTTAACATCAAAGCTTGCCCGGAGGACGAGGCAACACAGGTTCTCGCCTGCAAGTGCTTCTTCTATCTCCTTTCATCGGGCATCAGCCAGCTCAACAAGAACGGACACGAAGCTGTTCATGATTGGGCAAAGAAGAGCCCCGACCGTGTTTATGCATGGGCGGTTGACGGACATCCCGAGGTCAACGCTTTCCTTCGTGTTAAGGCCGGCAAGACCAGAGCAGGCCGTGGCACATACAAGAGAGCTATGCCTTTCTTCACCATGAGATTTGATTGCCTTGAGAGTGCATTCGGTATCCTCCTTTCAACGGACGATATGCTTGAATCCACAAAGCACGGCAAGCTCATCATGGACGGTGCTCCCGAGTTCGGTGCACAGATCGGCGACTTCATGATGCAGGTCGGCGCTTACGCACAGGGTTAAAAGATAACTTAACAATAATAAATCGCTGTCAAGGTTTTTACCGAGACAGCGATTTTTGTATTTGTATTTATTATGCCTTTTTTGTTGGCTTCTTCTTGCTTTTTATAAATCCGATTGCAAGGCTTATGATAAGCATTACCAATGCCACGCTGACCCAGCAGAAGCCCATTGAATAGAGCGGAAGCTTTTGGCAAAGCGTTGTTATAAATCCGAGTGAAAGTCCGGCCTCGTCACAGGCGTAAATGACGCTGACAACGCCGGTGACACCGATTACAAGCGGATAAACATAACGATTATTTTTCCACAGCTTGTCGCTGAGTCCGAGGATAATGAGCACGATTGCCATGGGATAGATTGCATTGAGAATCGGAATCGAAATGCTGAGGATTGCCGTCAGACCGAGATTGCATACTAAAAATGAGAAAGCTATTATGATACATACCCATTTGCGATAGCTTATTTTTTTGAAGATCACCGAGAAAAACTGCGAAATGGAATTGATAAGACCTACGCAGGTTGTAAGACACGCAAGCGTGAAAATAGCGGCGAGAAGAATTGCTCCCGGTGCACCGAAAAGCTGATATACGATACAGCGAAGCGTCCATGCGCCGTTTTCCTGAATAGGATAAATGCCGGAGCTTGCTGCACCCATGTAGGCGAGCATAATGTAAACCGCAGCAAGAATTGAGCCTGCAATTACTCCTGCGAAAACGGTGTGACGAACCAAAGCCTTTTTCTCTTTAAGCCCGAATGTGCCGAGCGTGGTTGCAATGACAAGACCAAAATTAAGGGCGGCGATGGTGTCCATCGTCTGATAACCCTCCGAGAAGCCCTTGAAAAATGCTCCGTTTCGGTAGGCTTCCTGAGCCGGGGCGATGTTGACCTCACCCTTGAATAAAAAGCTTATAAAAAGGAAAACGATAAGAATCAGCAGACTCGGGGTCAGCACATTGCCGATTCTGCTGACGAGCTTGCCGGGCGTCATACAAAGCCAAAGAGCGACGAGGAAAAATACGAGCGAATAAACGATCATCCAAAGCTTCACGGAGTGTCCCTCGGGGAGATAGGGCGCAACCGCCATTTCAAACGGGACGGAAGCGGCTCTCGGAATGCCGAGTCCCGGGCCGATTGAGAGATAAATCAAAAAAGTGAAGATAAGCGAAAATCGCTTGCCGACCTTTTGTGCCAGGCGGTCAAGTCCGTTGAATTCGGCGACAACGATAACGCCCAGCACGGGGAGAATTACCGCCGTGGCAAGAAAGCCGACCATAGCCGAAACCAAATGATCACCTGCATTTTGACCGAGAAACGGTGGAAAGATAAGGTTTCCGGCTCCGAAAAAGAGTGAAAACAGCATGAAGCTTATCAATGTCATTTTTCTTTTTGTTAGTTTCATTATGATCCTATCCTTTAACTTTTGAAATCTGCATGAGGGCATAAAAAAGCCCGCCCCAAATCTCTTTGAGACGAGTACAAAACTGTACAAAATACCCGTAATAGCCCTTCAAATACTAATTATATCATTTAAACAGCAGAGTGTCAATAGAATGAGAATATTAATAGAGAAAATATGAAAAAAGTAAGATTTTCTATTGACAAATCCCCTTGACGGGGCTATAATATAGAAAATTTTAAAGGTTGGAGGAAGCTCGATGTTAAACAAGAAAATATACAATCGATTTTATTATTACCATCACTGCGGCCTTTCTGCCTTTGCAAAAATCGGCTAAAATGATGGCTTTTTCGCCGTTGCCGAAAAATTAAAGAGTAGAGATTCCGCATAGAAGATTCGTTTAGAATAGGCTATGCGGATTTTTTAATGTCATTATTAAGTAAACGAGGGATATTCAAATGAACAATTTGCAAAATGCACGAAGATCAATCGAAAAAATTGACGCCGAAATGGCAGAGCTTTTTGAAAAAAGAATGAAGGCGGCCGAGGTCGTTGCCGAATTCAAAAGGGAGAACGCACTGCCGATTGAGGATAAAAAGCGTGAAGCGGAGCTGACCGCCAAAAACAGCGAGTTTGTTTCATTTGAGTATCAGCCATATTACGAAAGCTTTATACAGAACGTTATGGACGTTTCAAAGAAATATCAAAAGCGTGTGCTTGAGGGCATGAGGATCGCCTACAGCGGAGTTGAGGGTGCATTTGCTCACATCGCTGCAAGGAGAATTTTCAGATGCGGCGAGACAGTTTCCTGCCCTGATTTCGACAGCGCATACAAGGCCGTTGAGGAGGGCGCTTGCGACTGTGCGGTTCTCCCGATTGAGAACAGCTACGCCGGCGACGTTGACCGTGTGCTTGACCTTGCTTTTCACGGCAATCTCACCGTCTCGGGCATCTACGATATGCCGCTCGGTCAGAGTCTGCTCGCAAAGCCGGATACGGATATTGACGATATCACCGAGGTAAGAAGTCATCCGCAGGCACTCTCGCAGTGTATGCCTTACCTCAAGCGACATGGCTGGAGGCTCACTCAGGCGGTCAACACCGCAGTTGCAGCAAAGTCGGTTGCCGAGGGCGACAGAAAAGATATCGCCGTTGTTGCTTCAAAGGACACGGCAGAGCTTTACGGTCTGAAAATCTTGCAAGAGGACATCAACGAGAACAAGAACAACACAACGAGATTTGCCGTTTTCACAAGAGCCGAATGCAAGGTGTCGCCGAAGGACGAGCATTTCCTTATAATGTTCACGACAAAGAATGAGCCGGGTTCACTCGGCGGAGCTATTGCTGTTATCGGTGAATACAGATTTAACCTCAGAAGTCTCAAGAGCAGACCGACGGGTAATGAAAACTGGGAATATTATTTTTACGCCGAGGGCGAGGGCAACATTGACTCCCTCGACGGACGGAAGATGATACATGACCTTAAAAAGCTTTGCGAGAATGTAAAAATTATCGGAAGCTTCTCTGATGAAAAGGTACTCAACGAAAGGGGCGAAGAATAATGAGCGTATTGCACATGGAGCTTGGAGCAAACAGCTATGACATAACGGTCGAACGCGGTGCACTCCAAAGAGCAGACGAGCTTTTGAAGCTCGACAGAAAAGTTTTGATAGTTACTGATGACGGTGTGCCGTTCAAGTATTCCGACAAAATCGCTTCCTTTTGCAAAGAGCCTTATGTTGTGACACTGCCTCGGGGCGAGCAGAATAAATGCATGGCAACATACATGCGATTGCTCGAAAAGATGGTCGAAGAGAAGTTCACAAGAAGCGACTGTGTTGTAGCCGTCGGCGGCGGAGTTATGGGCGATCTTGCCGGATTTGTCGCTGCGTCATACATGAGAGGTGTTGATTTCTACAATGTTCCGACAACTCTTCTCTCTCAGATTGATTCCTCAATCGGCGGCAAAGTGGCCGTTGATTTCGCAGGATATAAGAACCTCGTCGGTGCATTCTATCAGCCGAAAGCCGTACTCATAGACCCTGATGTTCTGAGCACTCTCTCCTCAAGACAGCTCGCATGCGGCATGGCGGAAGCAATCAAAATGTTTGCAACCTTCAATGCCGAGATGTTCTGCGAGGTTGAGGATAATTACGATGAAAAAATCGACAAGATAATTATAGAAGCACTGAAAATAAAAAAAGCCGTAGTTGAAGAAGACGAGAAAGAGAAAGGACTTCGCAAGGTTCTCAACTTCGGCCATACGGTCGGTCATGCGATTGAAAGCATAGAGGAGAGCAGCGATTATCCGCTTTTCCACGGCGAATGCGTTGGCCTTGGAATGCTTTGCATGAGCAGCCCCGATATTGTCAAAAGGCTTCGCCGCATTCTTCACAGGATGGACATTCCGACTTCATGGAGAGGTTACGAAAAGGAGCTTAAAGCGGCGATGCTTCACGATAAAAAAGCAGGCGGCGACGCAATAACGGTTATAATCGTTGATAAAATCGGAACGTTCAGAGAAGAAAAAATGACCGTTGACGAAATTGTTGCAAGGTGCAGGGAGGTGCTTTCACTGTCATGAAAAATACATTCGGAAATGCCTTGACCGTTACGCTTTTCGGCGAGAGTCACGGAAGTGCAATCGGAGCGGTGATAGACGGAATTGCTCCGGGCATTAAAATTGATAAGAATTATATAGATACGAAAATGGCACTTCGCAGACCGAGCGGTAAAATCTCCACGGCACGAAGCGAAAAGGACGAGCTTCTTTTTGAGAGCGGAGTTTATGACGGCCACACGACCGGCACGCCGATCTGCATTTTGATAAAGAATGCCGATACGCACAGCTCGGATTATTCCGCACTTGCGGGCAAGGCTAGACCCGGTCACGCCGATTATCCTGCATTCTGTAAGTATCACGGCTTCGAGGATGCAAGGGGAGGAGGCCATTTCAGCGGCAGAATCACGGCAGCTCTCGTTGCCGCAGGTGCAATCGTTCAGAGTGCACTTAGGCAGAAGGGCATTATAATAGGAACGCACATCAGCCGCTTGGCAGGTATAAATGATGAAAAAATGAAGCCCGGAGCCGATGCGGAAAGACTTGAAAATGCCGAATTTCCGCTTGTTGATTCGGCTCTTGAGAAAAAGATGAAAGATGCGATCATGCAGGCGAGAGCCGAAGGCGACAGCGTTGGCGGAGTGCTTGAAACGGCGGTTATCGGAATCCAGAAGGGTGTCGGCGAGCCGTGGTTTGATACGGTTGAAAGTCTGCTTTCCCATGCGCTTTTCTCGGTTCCGGCGGTCAAGGGCGTCGAGTTCGGCGACGGATTTGCTCTTGCCGATATGAGGGGAAGCGAGTCAAACGACGCATACAGAATCGATGAACACGGTAAGGCATATACGCTGACGAACCATAACGGCGGTATCGGCGGCGGAATCACGAACGGTCAGCCTATTGTTTTCCGCTGTGCCGTCAAGCCCACACCGTCAATAGCCAAGAAGCAGGAAACGATTGATTTCCTCAATGTCGGCAACACGGATATTGAAATCAAGGGCAGACATGACCCGTGCATAGTTCACCGTGCGAGAGCGGTTGTCGATGCCGTTACTGCACTGACCTTGGCTGATATGCTGACCGTTAGATACGGTACGGACTGGCTTGCGAGGTAAGGTTATGGAATACGGATGCATAGGAAAAAAGCTCGGACATAGCTTTTCGGCGGTTATTCACGCAAAGCTCGGTGATTATGACTATCGGCTTTGCGAATTGACGGAAACAGAACTGACCGAGTTCATGACGAAGAAAGACTTCAAGGGTATCAACGTTACGATACCTTATAAGGAAACGGTGATTCCGTTTCTTGATCATATTGACGAGTCGGCGAATAAAATCGGAGCAGTCAATACAATAGTTAACAATAACGGCATACTGACCGGTTATAACACCGATTTTTACGGAATGACCGAGCTTTTGAAAAAGGGCAAGGTCGTGCTTACCGATAAAAAAGTATTTATTCTCGGTACGGGCGGCACTTCAAAGACGGCGAGAGCCGTTGCAAAGGGTCTCGGAGCACGTGAAATAAACGTCGTTTCGAGAAATCCGGAAAATGGCGAGATATCATACGATGAGATGTACAAAAGGGCGGACGAGGTTGAGGTCATCATCAACACAACACCTGTCGGAATGTTTCCGAAGCCCGACGCTTCGGTAGTCGAGCCCGAAAGGTTTCCGAATCTCAGCGGTGCGGCGGATGCCGTTTACAATCCGCTGACAACGGAATTTATCAGCCGTGCAAGAGCCTGCGGAACGAACGCCGTCAACGGACTTTATATGCTTGTCGCTCAGGCGGCGAAGGCGGCGGAATTGTTTTTCAACGACAAAACAATGACCGAAAAGATCGACAAGGTTTTCTCGGAGATTTATAAAGAAAAGCTCAATATCGTGCTTATCGGAATGCCGGGAAGCGGCAAAACGACGATAGGAAAAATAGTTGCAAAAGCTCTCGGCAGGGAGTTTTACGATACCGACGAGGAGTTTGTCAAATCAAACGGTGTGATTGCCGATTACTTTAAGTTGAACGGGGAGCAATCATTTAGAGACAAGGAAAGTGAGATTATTTCGGAGCTCGGAGCGAAGAACGGTTTCGTCATTGCAACCGGCGGCGGAGCGATTCTCAGAGCGGAAAATGTGAAGCATTTAAAGCAAAACGGCATTGTTGTTTTTCTTGACCGTGATGTCAAAAACATTGTGCCTACCTCGGACAGACCGCTCGGAAGTGACCGTGAGGCGATCCGAAAACGCTACGAGGAACGCTATCCGATTTATTGCTCGGCGGCGGATATCAAGGTTGATTCCAACAGGAATGTCAACACCGTTGCCGCCGATATCGAAAACATTTATAACAGCATTTGTGAGGAGGAACAGGTATGAAAATTCTTGTTATAAACGGACCGAATATCAATATGCTCGGCATCAGAGAGCCTGATATTTACGGCAGAGAAACTTACGCCGATCTCCTCGAAAAAATAAAGAGTTACGCCGATAAAAAGGGCGTCGAGGTTGAATTCTTTCAGTCAAACCATGAGGGTGATATTGTCGATAAAATTCAGCAGTCATACAAAATAGTTGACGGAATCGTAATGAACCCTGCGGCTTACACGCACACCAGCGTTGCCATTCCCGATGCGCTCAAGGCAGTCGGTATACCCACCGTTGAAGTGCACATCTCGGATGTAGATTCCCGTGAGGAGTTCCGACAGATAAGCTATGTCAGACCGTGCTGCGTAGCGTGTATAAAGGGGCATGGTACGGACGGTTATTGCGAAGCAATAGACGTTCTGCTTAGTTAAATTTGCCCACATCACATTTTTCGCTCGGGGCAGTACAAAAGTACAGCTCCCGACCTGCAAAATGCAATGTGAACAAATTTTCCTTAAGCAGAGAAGAAATAAAATCCGTCTAACGAAAAAATCTCTCGTCAATGAAAGAGTTATCTTTTTCTGTGATACGATTTTTATCTCTCTCGGCATATAAGAATATATCCTTCGAAGAACAAAAACGGGTGTGCTTTAAAGTCGAACTGTTTTCGGTCTCCGCTTGAATGACCCAATGCAAGAAAAAAACCGTCAATACTTCTTTGCTTAGAGAAGTATTATGGAGATGATATCATGAACATAACAATAAAAAAAGGAACGGCGTCGGGCGTTGTTTCGATTCCGTCGTCAAAGAGCGTTGCTCATCGCTTGCTTATCAATGCCGCTCTGACCGACGGCGAAACGATAATCAACGGCTTATCGCTCAACGAGGACATCGGCGCAACGATAGACTGCCTCAAAACGCTCGGTGCGAAAATTGATTATTCCCACGGCAGATGCACGGTTCACGGAACGAACGGCAGGGGAGAAAGTCCTCGCAGGCTTCATTGCAGAGAGAGCGGAAGCACGCTTCGCTTTATGATTCCGCTTTGTCTCGACTCGGTGAAAACGGAGCTTTACGGTTCGCCGAGGCTTATTGAAAGACCTCATTCCGTCTACGGCGAAATCTGCGAGAAAAACGGCTTCTTGTGGCAGCCGGACGGCGAGAAAATCACCGTCTGCGGCGGCTTGAAGTCAGGGGAGTATGAAGTTCCGGGTAACATCAGCAGTCAGTTCATAACGGGTCTTATGCTTGCACTTCCAACGCTTGAGGGTGACAGCGTAATAAGGCTCACAACCGAGCCGGAAAGCCTTTCGTATATCGACATGACGGTCGCTTCGCTCGCCGCTTTCGGAATCGTTATTGAAAAGAGATCCGAGCGTGAGTGGTTCATAAAAGGCTCGCAAAAGCGTCGGAGTCCCGGCATAATAAACGTTGAAGCGGATGAGTCGGGAGCAGCCTTTTTCGGCGCATTGAATTATATCGGCGGCGATGTAAAGCTTGACAATCTCAACAAAAATTCGTGCCAGGGCGACAGAGTATGGCGTTTGTTTTTCCCGATGCTGGAATCGGGCAGCCCTGAGATTTCAATAAAGGATTGTCCCGACCTCGGGCCGATACTTATGTCACTGGCCGCTTGTCTTAACGGCGTGACGCTTAGGGACACGGCAAGGCTCAAAATCAAGGAGAGCGACAGGGGCGGAGCAATGGCCGAGGAGCTTGAAAAGCTCGGCGTCAAGGTCGCGGTTGAAGAAAATACGATAACCGTTGACCCGTCCGGTATTCATGCACCGAATGAAGCTCTTGACGGCCACAACGACCACAGAATCGTAATGTCACTTGCAATTATGCTGACGCAATTCGGCGGAAAAATCAACGGAGCGCAGGCGGTTTCAAAGAGTATGCCGCAGTTTTTCACGATGCTCAATTCCCTCGGAATAGAAACAGAAGAAGGTTAATATGAAACAGATAAACAACAAAACAAAAATTCTTATAGTCGGTCTCGGACTTATCGGCGGCAGCTACGCTAAGGCACTGACTAAAAAGGGCTACAAGGTCAGAGCAATTACCCTCGACAGCAGCGACATTGAATATGCCATAGACAAGGGCTTCCTGGAGGACGGCACAACGGCGGTTACAAAGGAATATCTTGCGTGGGCGGATGTGATAGTTTTCTCGCTCTATCCGCATACATTTATCGAATGGCTGAAAAAATACGGCAAGATGATAAAAAAAGGCACGCTTTGCACGGACGTAACAGGTGTCAAAAGCTGTATTCTTTCGGATGCTCAGGCACTCATGCCCGAGGGTGTTGAATTTATCGCCGCTCACCCGATGGCAGGCCGTGAGCGCAGCGGAGTAAGGCACAGCGACGAGACTGTTTTCCACGGTGCAAACTATATTGTTGTTCCTACCGAGAAAAACTCCGAGGAAGCGATCGAATGCTGCAAAAAGCTCGGCGAGGAGCTTGGCTTTTACCGTATCAGTGTGCTTGACGCAGAGTCGCATGACAGAATGATTGCTTTTCTCTCTCAGCTGACCCACTGCATCGCCGTTTCGCTGATGTGTACGAACGACACTCCCGGCTTTGAGGCTTACACAGGCGATTCGTTCCGTGATCTTACGAGAATCGCCAAAATCAACGGCGAAATGTGGAGTGAGCTTTTTATAAGAAATAAGCAATTTCTCCTTGACGAGATGGATAACTTCATCAATCAGTTCACAACGCTTCGCAACATGCTTGAAAATGAGGATAAAGAGGGCATGTGCGAAATGATGAGGATTTCCACACAGCGAAGAGAGAAATTCGATAAACCGAAAGCAAATTAAAGCAAAGGATTGATATATTATGAACATGAAATTCTACCACAAGCTGCCGATACCGCAGGATGTAAAGGCACACTATCCTGTGACCGACAGCATGAAGGCTGTCAAGGCAAAACGAGATAAGGAGATAAAGGACGTTTTTGAGGGCAAAAGCGACAAGTTCCTGCTTGTTATCGGCCCATGCTCGGCGGACAGAAACGACTCGGTTCTCGACTATATCGGCAGGCTGAAAAAGGTCAGCGAGCAGGTTGAGGATAAAATCATTATCATACCGAGAATTTACACCAATAAGCCGAGAACAACCGGTGACGGCTACAAGGGTATGCTTCATCAGCCCGACCCGAATTCGCACCCGGATATGCTCAAGGGCATTGTTGCTATCCGTGAGCTTCACATGAGCGCACTCAGAGATTACGGCCTTTCCTCGGCAGACGAGATGCTCTATCCCGATAACCACAGATATCTTTCCGATTTGCTTTCATACGTTGCAGTCGGCGCAAGATCTGTTGAAAATCAGCAGCACAGACTCACCACGAGCGGACTTGACGTTCCCGTCGGACTTAAAAATCCGACAGGCGGAGACCTTTCGATCATGATGAACGCAATCACGGCCGGTCATCACAGACATACGTTTATTTACCGCGGATGGGAGGTTGAGAGCCTCGGCAATCCGCTTTCGCACGCAATTCTCAGAGGATTCCAGACGACCGACGGCCAGAATGTGTCGAACTATCACTATGAGGATCTTGTTAAGCTCAACGAGCTTTATCAGAAGTCGGGACTTGAGAATCCTGCCGTTATAGTTGACACGAACCATGCAAACTCGGGCAAGAAATTCAGAGAACAGCCGAGAATCGCTCTTGACGTTATCCACAGCATGAGAGAAAATCCCGATATCAAAAAGCTCTGCAAGGGACTCATGATTGAGAGCTACATTGAGGACGGTGCACAGAAAACGGACGGCGGCGTTTACGGACAGTCAATCACCGACCCGTGTCTCGGTTGGGAAAAGACCGAAAAGCTCATCTTCGAGATAGCGGATAAGCTGTAATTTGTTACAATAATATAAGAAAATCTGTCGCAACGGTTGCTGCGGCAGATTTATTTTGCTTTAAATGAAGGTATTGTTTATTTCGGCTCACTTGCTATCGGCTGAAGCTGCTCACCTTTGAGTGCCGCTTCGACGGCGGCCGGTATAAGTGTGAAGTCGGCGGCAAGCGAACGCGGCTTCTTTTCGTGATCGTCCTGTCTGAACGGAACAAGCCATATATTTCTGTAATTGAGCAAGGCTCCTATGTTTTTGGCCGCACATGCAAGCCCGTCATTAGTCGAAACGGCGATAACAACGGGTCTGCCGTTTCTCAGATGCGATTTTGCCGCCATAGTTACCGATGTGTCGGTTATCCCGTTGACAAGCTTGGCGGCGGTGTTGCCCGTGCATGGGGCGATAACAAGCACGTCAAGCAGTTTCTTCGGACCGACAGGCTCAACCTGCGGGATCGTGTGTAAAATTTCGTGCTTGCATATTGTTTCTATTCTGCTTCTGAAATCCTCGGCCTTGCCGAACCGTGTGTCGGTCTCGTATGCGATCTCCGACATTATCGGAACTATATCGTAATTCAGCTTTTTAAGTATTTCAATCTGCGGAATTACTTCTTTGAAGGTGCAGAACGAACCGCACATGGCAAAGCCCACAACCTTATTCATTCTTATCCTCCTTTATCATCTCGATGACCGTATCGGCAATGTTTGCGCCTGCACTTGTCGGTGTGAAGCGGCCTGGCAGGCTTTCTGCAAGGACATATCTGAAATTGTATTTGTCAATTTCGTTTATATTGAAGCCGTATGGCTTTGACGCAATTTCAATGTATAAATTTCGCTTAGTCAGCTTTTCCATTGTTTTTTTGCTCAATATATTATGAGGAACAGTGTTCACTATGACGTCAAAATCGGCGGCCTTTTTACAAAAAACTTTAAAATCGGTTGATTCGAGCCTTTCGTTTTCGGCAAGGGCGGCACTGAACGGGTTTCTCGTGACGACCGTTGTGCTTACTCCGTTTGATTGAAGCGACTTGCAAATTGCTCTGCCGCATCTGCCGTATCCGAGCACGGCGGCTTTGAGCGTATAGACATCTCGGTCGGTGTTTTCGAGTATGATTCGCATTGTGCCCTGCGCTGTGAGACGTGAGTTTTTAACAAGAAAGCTTTCGTTATAGTAGCTTTTGCCGCTTGCACCGAATGGGTTATTGCCGAGATTCCCATAAAAAACGAGCTGATTTTCCGAAAGCTTCTCGCAAAGCTCGCCGACGGATATCCCTGTCCCCGAAATAACACCGTTTGCAAGCGTCGGTATCGGCAAAATTATGTTGCAATAAAACGGAAGCATCTGTTTCAATGTGTCGCCGTCGCAGCATGAAGCGTCAAAGCCGAGATCGGTCAGCCTGCTGCGGCACGCCTGCATTTTTTTGTCGCTGCCGATTACAAGAAATTTTTCTGCCTGCATTTTACGGTCATTCCTTTCAAAATATTATGAAGCGCAGAGTATGCCGTACTTCTGCCTCCACTGTATCATATGACAAAATTTTGTGCAGGTGCTAAAATATTTCAATTTACTATTTATTTTTTTCCTGTTATGCCTTATAATTAAAGCGTAACAGACTGATAGGAGATGATATCTTGTACGAGATAGATGAATTACTCAAAAAGGTTAAACGAGTTCATTTTATAGGTATCGGCGGTTCGGGTATGTGTCCGCTTGCCGAGATTCTTCACAAGGAGGGCTATGAGCTTTCAGGCTCCGACAATAACGAGACCGACACTCTTGCAAGGGTTCGCAGTCTCGGAATCCCCGTAACTCTCGGTCAAAAGGCCGAGAACATAGAGGGTGCGGAGCTTATTGTTTACACGGCAGCCATTCTGCCCGACAACCCCGAGCTTGTTGCGGCGAATAATTCAGGAATCCCGACCGTTGAGCGTGCCGACCTGCTCGGTGCTGTAACAAGACTCTATTCGGATTGCTACTGTGTTTGCGGCACTCACGGCAAAACTACGGTTTCGTCGATGCTCACTCAGATTATGATTCAGTGCGGCAAAGATCCGTCGGCCGTAATCGGCGGAGAGCTTCCGCTTATCCACAGCCACGGCAGGGTAGGCGAAACACAGAATATGGTCTGCGAAGCGTGCGAATTCAAGGACCATTTCTTAAAGCTAGATCCCGATATCGCAATAATTCTCAACGTTGATGCGGATCACCTTGAATATTTTAAAAACATTGAAAATATCATAAAATCCTTCAATAAGTTTGCTAAAATGGCGAACAAGGCGGTTATTTATAACGGCGACGATGCTAACACACTCAAGGCGGTTGCCGACGTCGGCGGTAAGGACATGATAACCTTCGGCCTTGACAAGTCCAACGATTTTTATGCCGAAAATGTTGAAATGGTGAATGCTTTTGCTCATTTTGACGCTTACAAGAAGGGTGAAAAAATCGGCAGCGTAAAGCTTAAGGTTCCCGGAAAGCACAATGTCACAAACGCTCTTGCGGCTCTTGCGGCGGCGGATTACTGCGGAATTTCGTTTGATAAGGCGATAGCCTCGCTCGAACAGTTCGGCGGAGCATGCAGGAGATTTGAAATTCTCGCAAAGCTCAACGGCATTACCTTTGCCGATGATTATGCTCACCATCCGACCGAGCTCAGAGTTACACTCGAAGCGGCGATGCAGATGAAATACAGAAAGGTTTGGGCTGTTTTCCAGCCGTTCACCTATTCGAGAACAAAGAAGCTTATGGACGATTTCGCTGAGGTATTAAAAATTCCCGATGAGTGCGTTATGACCGAGATCATGGGTTCAAGAGAGGTCAATACGGAGGGCGTTTATACTTCACAGCTTGCCGCAAAGATTCCCGGCAGTGTATGGTTCAACACCTTTGATGAAGTTGCCGATTATGTTCTCGCTCATGTTCAGAGCGGTGATCTTGTTATTACACTCGGCTGCGGCGATATCTACAAGGCTGCAAAGATTATGATAAAAAGGCTTGAAGATGCAAATATGTGATAACAGAATAGGAATATAAATAAAAAATCTCCGATACAGCTGATACCGTGTCGGAGCTTTTGCATTTGATTTCGATATTGAAGAAGTGATAAAGATAAATATAATTTGTGTTTTATGATACAATGCACACTTTCACGCCTTATATGTTGATGAAAGACAATTTCGGCGCAGAATTTTTGATTTGTGATAAATTGAGGGCTAACGCTCAGACCCTCTCGGGTTCAAGCCCCGCTTAAAATAAAAAAAGAGCCGCTGTTGCGACTCTTCTTTTTGGTGCGAGAGACGGGACTTGGCGTCTGCTGCGGCTGTGCCTTGCATGCTGATGGCTCGCCGACCGTCGCAAGCGACAGTACCCGGCTCACCGCTCCTCGCTAAAAACAGTCCACCGGACTGTTTTTTTACGCTCAGACCCTCTCGGGTTCAAGTCCCGCTCAAAAATAAAAAGAGCCGCATTTGCGACTCTTCCTTATTTGGTGCAGGAGAAGGGACTTGAACCCTCATGAACTTGCATTCACTAGAACCTGAATCTAGCGCGTCTGCCGATTCCGCCACTCCTGCAAAAATAAAAAGCTCTGAATTTTTACACGGTGAGCCAATCCGAGGCGGGGCACACAGCCTGATCCGCGTAAATAATTATAGCATAGATAGAAAAAAAGTCAATATTATTCTTTCATTTTTCTTTATAAAATGATATAATTAACCGAAAACTTTTTTGGAGCGATCGTTATGTATCATTTCTTTGTTCCTGCCGAGAGTATTTCCGACTCTCAGGTTATTATTACGGACGGCGACTTTAACCATATAAAAAATGTTTTGCGAATGAAACCGGGCGAAAAATTCGTTGCTAACGACGGCAACGGAGCGAGCTATTGCTGTTCGATTCGTGAATTCAAGGGTGAAAGTATTGTTGCCGATATTGAAAAGGGTCAGCTTGAAAGCAATGAGCTTCCTGTGCGACTTGTTCTTTTTCAGGGTCTGCCGAAAGCTGACAAGATGGAACTGATCATTCAAAAGGCTGTTGAGCTGGGAGCGGCGGAAATCGTTCCCGTAGAAATGGTCCGATGTGTGGTTAAGCTTGACGACAAAAAGAAAAAAAACAAGCTTGTACGTTGGCAGTCTATTGCCGAAAGTGCTGCAAAGCAATCGGGTAGAACGGTAATTCCCGAAGTTAAAACCGTTATGACTTTTGACGAAGCTTTGCAATATGCCGAAAAACTCGACTTGCTCCTTGTCCCCTATGAATGTGCCGACAGCTTGAAGAAATTGCGAGAGAAAATTGACGGATTAAAACCCGGTATGAGTGCAGGAATTTTTATCGGCCCTGAGGGCGGATATGAAGAAAAAGAAATTGAAAAAGCAAAAGAGCACGGCGGAGAAATTGTTTCACTCGGAAAAAGAATTCTTAGAACCGAAACCGCTGCGATTGCGGCACTTTCCATTTGTATGTTTAACATCGAAGCGAATTTATAAGGGAAAATATTATGTTACCTATTGATTTTACAAACAGAATGAAGGCAATTTTGGGCGAAGAATATGAGAAATTTGAAGCATCGTATTCCGAGGTTCCCGTTCGTTCTTTCAGAGTAAATACAAATAAAATAAGTGAAGAAAATTTTGAAAAAATAAATCTGTTCTGCGGCAAAAAAATTCCGTATGCGGAGAACGGTTTTTATTTTTCCTGCGACGGAATCGGCAATCACCCTTACCATCACGCAGGAATGATTTACATTCAGGAACCGTCGGCAATGGCACCTGTAGCAAGCGTTGATATTCAGCCCGGCTGGAACATTCTTGACCTTTGCGCTTCTCCCGGCGGCAAATCGACCCAAGCTGCAGCTCAAAACCCCGACGGCGTCCTTGTCTCCAATGAGATCATCCCGTCACGGTGCAAAACACTGACCGGCAACATTGAAAGAATGGGTTTTCGAAATGTCATCACAACCTGTGCCGATGCCAAAAAGATTGCGTCACTTTACGGCGAGGTTTTTGACCTTGTTATTGTCGATGCGCCCTGCTCCGGCGAGGGTATGTTCCGCAAAGACGAGAACGCACAAAATGAATGGAGCGTCGAGAATGTTCTACATTGTGCCGAACGCCAGCGTGAAATTCTTGACGAGATAAAAACAACCGTTAAGCCCGGCGGACTTTTGCTTTATTCGACCTGCACTTTTTCGCTTGAAGAAAATGAAAAAAATGTCGATTGGTTTCTTAACGAGAACGATAATTATGAACTGATTGATGTCAAAGACTGCGTAAAAAAATATACGACGGACGGCATTATGTTTGACGGCTGCAAAGAGAAAAATATTTCACGCTGCCGCAGATTTTATCCGCACGTTGCAAAAGGCGAGGGTCAGTTCGTTGCATTGATGAGAAAGACCTGCGGCTTCGAAATCGAAGAACTCCCTCCGAGTGCACTCAAAGATATTCCGAAAAATGAGCAAAAAATTATTTTCGACTTTCTTGATGAAACCTTGAAAAGCTACAACAGAAATGCCGTCAAAAAGTATAAAGATAATTTTGTATATTTTGATTCGGATTTTCCTGTTCCGAACGGAGCTTTTTCCTGCGGTGTTACGATTGGCAGCCTGCAAAAAAATTACATTAAACCTCATCACCAATTTTTCTCAGCAATGGGAAAATTATTTAAGCAAATAATAGAGCTTACCCCCGAACAGGCAAAAAAATATATCCACGGCGAAACCGTGGACTGTGAATTTGATAAGGGTTGGTGCACCGTAACTGTTAACGGTTGCCCGATAGGGGGAGCAAAGGCCGTCAACAAAACGGCAAAAAATCACTACCCGAAAGGATTAAGAACATTATAAAAACGACCGCAGAAATTAAGCTTTCTGCGGTTCTTCTTTTATTTCCGATAAATATTTTTCTGCATCCTGTCTTGACTTAAAGACTATTATTTTGCTTGAAAATTTTTCGGTTAACTCGTATATTTTTGGCAAGCTCTTCGCTCTGAAGTCTTTTATAAAATTAATAAAATCATTATCGATTTCTGTTTCAATCCACGGTAAATCCTCATGTTTCTTGCCTATACGTTCACGAACCCCTTCAATGCAGATATTCGTCGGCAAGTCGAATAAATAAATCACATCGGATTTTGCCATACGCTCTTCCATTGTGCGCATATAATTTCCGTCGATTATCCATTCATCTCTTTGTAAAACCGTCGAAAGCCGCTTATCAAAAATATCCCTTGATACAGTTGTCTTATCGCTGTTCCAATTCATTCTGTCAAGATAATACAGCGGTGTGTCCGTGCTTTCGCTCAGTTCCTTTGCAAATGTGCTTTTTCCGCTCCCGGGACATCCGATTACTATTGCTTTCAATGCTTTTCCCTTTCTTTTTACTATTTAAAAAACAATCCCGTATTCTTCAAATATTTTGAAAAACACGGGTATTATTTATATCAATACAACCTTCTCGCCGTTGCAGGTCAGGCGTGACGGAATAAAGTTGCCGTCCACTACAAAATAATAGTATCCTGCTCCGCCGTCTTGAAAGCCCTTACCGTCATATTTCACATTGTCAACCTGAGTGAAAACCAGGCTTTGATTTTCAAATTTTTTGATAAGAAATACTCCGTATTTGCTGGAGCGGTGCTGGGTGTCGTCCATAAGCGAAAACGGAAGCAAGAGCTTGTCGCCGTCCTTGTTAAAGCAATAATTGACATTGCTGCCGTTATTTCTCTCGGCGATACATACAACGCCCTCGTCGCATTCAAAATATGTTATCAATTCTTCATGGTATCTATAGGCAAAAAGCTTTTCCACCGAATCAAACGGGTGAATATAATTTTCGAGCGGAACAAAAAATGAAACCGCAGTCAGAATTATCGCAACAAAAGCCGCAGTAACCGCCGCTTTACCTTTCTTCTTTGAAACTATGCAAAGCACAGTCACAAGAATCGCAAAAAGCACGGCTCCGCCTATCCATCTAATAATATCGTATGCCATAAAAGGCCCCTTTTCTTTTTTTAATTATATTATCATATGATAAGGAAAAAGTCAATTTTGTCACCCGTCAGTCATAACAATACGGTAAAAAAATAGAAAAATTTTTAAAAAACAGTTGACAATCAAAGAAAAAGTGAATATAATAAAAACAACAAATGAACATTTATTCATATATTAATCTGAATTGCAGGTGAACAAAATGTCAGATAATAAACCAGCTATGAATTGTGACGAATGTCCGCATGACAACTGTAACCGCAAGGTTGCAAAAACAGAGGTCAGCGACGACGTTCTCTATGACCTTGCCGAGGTTTTCAAGGTTTTCGGAGACAGCACACGAATCAGGATTATCTCCGCCCTCATGGACGGTGAAATGTGCGTCTACCACCTTTCGGAAAAACTCAATATGGGTCAAAGCGCAATTTCACATCAGTTAAGAATTCTCCGAAGTGCAGGACTTGTACGTCCTCGCAAGGAGGGCAAAGAAAGCTATTATTCGCTGGATGATGAACACGTTGAAGAAATCTTCGGTGCAGGTCTGGCACATGTATTACACAAAGGAGGTATGTTAGATGTCTGAACATGAATTCGAGCACGAACATGAACCCGGATGTGAGCATAACTGCCGCGAACACGGGGAACATTGTGAATGCGGACATGAGCATGAACATCATCACGAACACGAGCATGAACACGGTCACAGTCACGGCTGCGCATGCGGCTGCGGAGGCTGCGCTCATGACGACGAGGAGGAAGAAACCAAGCTTTCCCTTACATTGCTCGGCGTTTCGGCAGTGCTTGTTGTCGTAGGTCTTTTCCTCAAGTCAATTCCTATAGCACAGACGATCGTCGGCATTGTTGCCGTTGTTCTTGCAGCTTATCCGCTTGTATTTAAGGTTTACGGCGATATTAAGGCTCGAAGATTTACCGAAATTGAGCTTATGCTTATTTCAGTCGTTGCCGCTTGCTGTATCGGCGAGCTGAGAGATGCCGCACTTGTTGCGATTCTTTACAGAATCGGTGAAATAATTGAGGACAGAGCGGTTGAAAACAGCCGCAAGGCCATTGATTCTGTTGCAAAAATTCAGCAGGATTATGCGCATCTCGTTTTAGATGACGGAACAACTCAAAAGGTCGATGCCGAGGATGTTCCCGTCGGAGCAAAAATCAATGTTCTTCCCTATGAGCGTTTCCCGATTGACGGTGTTGTCGAATCAGGTATCTCAACCGCCGATGCTTCCGCTATCACAGGTGAAAGCCTGCCGATAACTCTCGGCAAGGGCGTTGAGGTTAAGAGCGGCATGGTGAACGGCAAGGACAGCGTTACGGTTGTCACAACCGAGCTTTTCGGAAATTCAACGGCTTCAAGAATTGTCAGGATGGTTGAGGATGCAACCGAAAAGAAGGGCAATGTGCAGAAGTTTATTACAAGATTTGCAAAATACTACACACCGATTGTTGTTATTATCGCTGTTGCATTGGCAGTTATCGGTTCAATCGCAACAAAGGATGTTGCTTCATGGGTCAAGAGAGCGCTTGTTTTCCTTGTTGCTTCCTGTCCGTGTGCTATCGTAATTTCCATTCCGCTCGGTTTCTATACAGGTATCGGTGCGGCGGCAAAGGACGGAATTATCGTCAAGGGCTCAATCTTTATTGAAGCCTTTGCAAAAGCAAAAGCATTTGTTTTTGACAAGACGGGTACTTTGACAACAGGTAACTTTGAAGTCAGCAAGATCACTTCTATGAGTAATTTCACCGAAGAACAGATTCTTACGCTTGCTGCGGCGGCTGAATACTATTCTTCCCACCCTATTGCAAAGAGCATTGTCGGTGCGGCCCCGCAGATTGATGAAAAATATCTCAGCGATTTCCGTGAGGTTGCAGGCGGCGGCACAAGTGTTGTTTTCGACGGAAAAAGGATTCTTTGCGGCGGCAGACGCTTGCTCGAGACAGAGGGAGTCGAAACTCCCGACTACACGGACGGCGACGTTTGCGTTGTATTTGACGGAAAAATTATCGGTACGATCACTCTCAGAAGTGCGCTCCGAAACGGCGTTGAGGATATGGTTGAGCATCTGCGTGACCAAGGTGTTGAACATATTATAATGCTTACCGGCGACAACGAGACGGCATCCGACGAGGTTGCAAAAGCAATCAATCTTGACGAATACTATTGCAATCTTCTTCCCGAAGAAAAGCTCAGCCACCTTGAGGAAATCAAGAACGAGTATGGCAAGGTTGTTTATGTTGGCGACGGTATCAACGACGCCCCGGTTCTTGCATCTGCGGACGCAGGCGTTGCAATGGGTCTCGGCACTCAGGCGGCGAGCGAGGCGGCAGATGTTATCCTCACGAACGACAGGCTTGACAAGCTCGCCCCGGCACACAGGCTTTTCAAGAGAACGATCAACATTGTTCATTTCAATCTTATATTTGCAATCGTTATCAAGATGATGGTTCTTATTCTCGGTGCGGCGGGCTATGCTCCCGTTTGGCTTGCAGTTTTCGCCGACGTTGGCGTATGCGTAATCTGTATTTTGATTTCAACGCTCATCGGCAAAGCGAAGAACTCGTTCTTTGACACAATTCATTTAAGATAAACCAAAAAATATCAGGCTGTATCAAAGCAATCGCTTCGGTGCAGCCTGATGTTTTATTTAATTATTTACAGAAAGCTTTCCAAAATTCCGAATACGCTTTGTCGCCGTAAATTTTGAAAACGGTGTCATCGACAAATGTTATTATCTTCGTCAAAACCTTTGCCCACTCGGGCAGCTCGTTGAGCTGTTTCTGAGTAAGCAGCTTTGCGTTTTCTTCACTTATCTTGCCCTGCTTTGCACAAAAATCATTGACTCTTTTCGTCGTCTCCTTGCAGAATTCCGCATCGGCAATCGTCGCTCGCATCACACGCTCGCAGTCATACATTATCGCCTTACATTCGTCAACGGTTTCCTGCGGCCAGTCAAGCTTGCCTGCCTGATAATCGGCATAAAGGTTTTTCATATCTCTGTATCTCCAGCGGCGAATAAACCAGTTGTCGGAATTGCCGTTAAACTGCGGGTATTTTTCAGGCTTTGAGTTAACATTTTCAACATCATGCGAATACATCAGAGCAACAGCAAGATTGATAACAGGTGAATTATTCGCGGCATCCTCATGGTGCATATTGTAGAAATACCATGTGTTATCGGGGAGAACTCCCGTTGAAGCGTCAATCTCACCGTCAGGCGAAAGTCTGCCTCCCTCGGTGAGCTTTTCGTCGGGCAAAGCCGCCGTTGTGCCGAGAGCAGTTGATTCAACATTGATAACGCCGTCGCCGTTTACCCTATCTGCGTTCGCAGTGACATGGAAGAAATTATATCGTGCGTCACCCGTGTGAAGTCCATAGCCGGAAAGTATGTTTATCCGAATTCCGTTTGCCGTCATTGTTTTTATATTATCGGCAAGGTTGAGCTGTGCCCGATAGAATGCATCTGTTTTTTCTCTGACAGGAACATGCTCCTCGTCTCCGAGATATTTTTCGGCAAGCTCGGGATAAGCCTCCTTTGTAACCATCGCCCAAATCTGCGGCGTGTTGACAAAAAGATTATTTAAAAGAGTGTCATAAATCTTCGTCAGCATTGCGGCGTTGACCTCGGCCGGAAGAGCACGAAGCATTAGATTAACGGCATGACCGATAATCTCGCCATACTCCGTAAATTCGGAAATCATCATCGGAATTCCCTCGTTGTACCAAAACTCCGCCGAAACATCAAAATCACGGTTAAACATATCGGTGACCGACTGCGTTCCGTTGAGAACAGGGACGACATTAACTATTGTATTAACCTTGTCGGTGTCGGTATATCGGTCACAGAACGCTGTAAAAATCGTTCCGCCGAGACTTATCGGAAGAAGATTAACCTTCTTGGCCCCCGTCTTTTGAAGCACCATATCTATGTACCGGTCGAGACGCTGAGCTGAGGACATTGGGTCGGCAAAAAGAGAAAAGGTGAAAAAGAAAAGGTTTTCTTCGCCTATTATATCCGAAACGGCACGAAGCGGAAGAATTCTATAAAGATAGTCACACTGATATTGCATATAACTCTGCGTTTCGGCATCGGCCGGAGTTGCAAAATCGGCAAATGACCCGTTAAATTCAAGAAGACCGATTTCATTGTTTGCAAAGGTTCCGTCGGGCAAGGTTTTCTGTGCCGAAAAAGCAGTGTCGGCAACCTTTCCGATTGCGTCAACAAGTCCGCAGTCCTTTTGAGCAATGACCGATTTAACCAGCGGAGCTATAAGATGCAGTGCAACAGCTTTGAGTATCTCCGGAACATCAAAAATAACGGTTCCGCTCTGAAGGTCATTGCCGAAGGCGTCCTTTTTTATCGGCGGACGAGACGGATCCTCGGCATCTGAGCTGTTGTAATCCCTGTCAACAACATAGGTTATCGAATGGGAGATACCGGGCACAACGACGAGCGGATAATAATTGCCGTTTTCGTCAACATTGTCGTAAACAACGGACATATCCTCGAGCGTATACGGGTAATTGTCCGAAGCAGAAGTATTCGAGGTTTTTATAACGGCTCCGTTCAAGGGAACAAGCGCCATAATCATCGCCATGACGGCAGAAAAAACTCTCGTTATGAAAGTCATTATTAAACCCTCCCGTTTAAATTGCAGAATAAATGTAAGATAATTATAACAAAAGATAAATTCTTTTACAAGGTCATTGATTTATTCCATAAAAAATGCTAATATTAATCATAAAAATTTTTGGAGGTTAAAAAAATGGAAGTAACGGCAGTTGCCTCTTGGCTCAACTCAACCTTTGCCGACTTTGATCTTGCAATCTTTGATTTCTTTCACAGATTGCACGACAGTGCGGCCGGCGGATTTCTTGATGTCTTTTTTAATGCGATCACAACGCTCGGACACGACGGAATTGCGCTGATTATCATTTCACTCGTTCTCATGCTTTTCAAGAAGACGAGAAAGGCAGGCTCGGCAATGCTTGCCGGTATCATTGTCGGAGCACTTTTCACCAACCTGACAATCAAACCGCTTGTCTCTCGTCCGAGACCGTACACTCATCTTGACAGCCCCGTTTATCAATGGTGGCTGAACGCAGGAGCACAGGTTGAAAGCGACCGTTCGTTCCCGTCGGGTCACACAACCTCGGCAATGGCAATGGTAACAGGTCTTTTCTGCGTAACGAATAAAAAGGTCAGCTGGGTAGCATTTTTATTTGCTATTCTCATGGGAATGTCGAGAATTTATCTTTGCGTTCACTACCCGACCGATGTTATCGGCGGCCTTATTATCGGTGCAATCGGCGGCATTATCGGCGGTCTGCTTGTAAACTGGTTCTATAAGCACGACGAGCACAAGCTCAACAAAGCATATATCAATTTCAGCTTTGCAAATCTTTCTAAAAAGAAAGCATAACATTAAAGCTTCACCCGACACGGTCAAACGATTGTGTCGGGTTTTATGAGCGTTTTACACAAAAAAAGGTGCCGATTTTGTACGTTGACTAAATTGTTTTTTTGTTGTATAATTTAACTAACAATAGGGACATTGTTCCCGACAATATAACACTCACAGGAGGTTTTTTATGAAAAAGATTTCTACAAAAATTATTTCCGTAATTCTTTGTATCTGCATGATCTTCGGCTGTTCGGCAATAGCATCATCGGCAGAAACAACAGATACGGTAACGAGAGTCAGCTGTGCTTTCAACGGCGATTCTCAAACTTCAAGAGGCTTCTGCTGGTACACCGAGACCTATACAAGAAGCGATGTTCAAATCATTAAGACATCTGATTTTAACGGCAGCTATGCAAATGCAACAGAGTATTCGGCAGGCAACATCTACAAGTTCCGTGACCTCTATTGTCATAAGGTTACCGTTGACAATCTTGAGCCGGGCACAAGCTATACATACCGTGTAGGAGACAGATCTCTCAACCTTTGGAGCGGTGACGGCACATTCAGAACAGATGACGGCGACAGCAAATTCTCCTTCATTTCCATTGCAGACGTTCAGGCAAGCAACGACGAGAACTTTGCGCATGCCGCCGAAACAATGCACGGTGCTGTTAAAACTCTTCCGAACTATGAGTTCATGATAAACCTCGGTGACTTTGTTAACGACGATACAAACGACGAGTGGAACTGGTACTTCAAGAACTTTGCATTTGCAAACATGAACACCACAATCGCTCCCGTTGCAGGTAACCACGACGGCAACATCACAAACAAGCTTAACATCAACGTTTTCAACTCCATGTTTAACCTTGGCAACCCGAACACCGAGTCCAACACAAACTGGGTTAACGGCGTTTACTACTCATTCGATTACGGCAACGCTCATTTTGCTGTTATCAACACAAACGACATGTATCCGATGACACAGTCTCAGAGAAACTGGCTTGTTAATGACATGAGCAAGACCGATGCGGACTGGAAAATCGTTCTCATGCACAGAGCTTCATACTCCGAAGGCAAGAATATCAACAAGCCTGATGCGATTATAATGAGAGACGTTCTTATTCCGCTCTTTGACGAGCTTGATATCGACGTAGTAGAGGCAGGTCACGACCATGTTTACTACAGATCAAAGCAGGTTAAGGGCGATAAGGTTGTTGATAACGTTCAGTATGTAACAGAAATGTTCAACGGCGAAGAAACAACATTTGCCCTCAATCCCGAGGGATCCGTTCACATTGTTCCGGCTACGGCGGGCACAAAGAGATACAGAGTATATGATGCTATTGATCCTATCCCGGGCTGCTGCGATTTCCGCCTTTCAACAAGAGATTTGGGCGGCTGCTTCATGACAACAGAAATTGACGGCGGCAAGCTTGTTATGAAATCCTACCTTGTTGATGACAAAACTCAAGAGATCACTCTTATTGATAAGTACGCTATTAAGAAGGACGTGGGACAGAACAAGCCGGCAGAAGATTATCAGGATCTTCCGACCGATAACGTTTCAAACATCAGCGCATACATTACAAACTTTGTAAAGGCTATCGTCGATATGCTTGTTAAGTATCTCTTCGTTCTTCTCCCGAAGGTAATTAAAAACGCATTCAAAAAATAAAACCGGATATAATAAGACCTCCTCGTTCAAGAGGAGGTCATTTTTATGTATTCGATTATACAGACTTTTCTTCCTTTGGGAATCTCACCTTCGGCAAATCCAGTTTAAACGCTGTTGCAAAAATTCTGACTAAGAAAACAATCAGCACGGCAATAACCGACGCCAACCTAACATTTACATTGTGAATATACATCAAATGATACGCTGTTCCGCCGATAATCGAGGCGACGGCGTATATTCTTTTCTTTAGCACAAAAGGAATCTCCATGAGCATAACGTCACGAATCAGTCCGCCGCCGACACCTGTTACAACAGCAAGGCAGACGACAAGAATTCCATTGACCGTGAAGCCCGATTCAATAGCAACCTTTGCACCCATGACCGTGAAAACTCCGAGACCGAGCGCATCAAAAATATTATTGACCTCATCGACCGTCTTTTCACTTTTTTTATACGATTCTCGGAAAATATATGCCACAATAAAAACAATCACAGACGTAATAACCGCAACCATAACATATCTGTAATCCGAGAACATCGTCGGCGGCAAATGACCGATAAGAATATCTCTGACAATTCCTCCGCCGAGTGCCGTCATGGCGCTGAGAACAATAACGCCGAAAATATCTACCCTTTTCTTTATGGCAACCATCGCTCCTGATATCGCAAAAGCAACCGTTCCCACCATTTCAAAAATAAAACGTACAAGCTCCTCAACCGACATATTAAACCTCTGCTATAGAATAATTTGTTTCCTCACCGATACACATTGCACGAAGCGTTGTATACGGAATACCGTTAATGATATTCTCCGCACCGTAATGGTAATGGCCCTGATATACATGCGAAACACCGTGTTTTGCAAGTATATCGTTCACCTCGTCCGCATTTGAAATGATATGACGGCTCTCAACATTAGTATCTATATTTTGATGGGTGAACACAATTTTTCTTTTATCCGTGTTGAGCTGTTCTTCAAGCCAAGCAAGCTCGGATTTCGGAACATAGCTCTTTGTCCAATCAATATCTTCTCGACCATATGGTTTACCGTCCGGTGAATATGAAGCATCAAGAAAAATCAGTTTGACCTCATCATCCTCAACCGTTGTCGGTGCAACATGGAATCCTGTTATCCTTGCCATGTCTTCGGCGCTGACCACCTCATTGTCATGGTTACCCATGCAATGGTAGGTCGGAATGCCGTAAGAGTTTATCAAATTGGAAATCTCCCGCAGATGGCGAAGACTTTCCTCCGTACCGTTGTGGAAGTGAACAAGATCTCCCAAACATATGGCAATCTGCACTCCCTGTGCCTCAAAATCATCAAAAGCACGATTAACCGCACCGTAAGCATAATGTGGCTTCCTGTCCTGCTCGAGCAATTCGAGGTCGCAATAATGTGTGTCTGTAAAAATTCCAATTTTCATAAAATCACCTTGTAACCGAGAATCTTAAAACTTCAAGTGCATCCGAAGAATTAACCTTTCCGTCGCTGTTCCAATCTGCCGCTGTCAAATTATGACCTTTCAGAGTTGTTAATCCGACGGAGTGCTGAAGAATCAAAAGTGCGTCGGCCGAATTAATCTTTGAATCCGAATTAATATCTCCGATAAGACATATTGTATATGGGCCAAAGCTTTTTCCGTTGCCTGTGGCTGAAATCGCTGTACCTGTTGCAACCTTTCCGCCTGAAGCAAGCCCTGTTGCTTTAATAGTTACATCCTTATAAGTAACATACTTTGAAACAAACTGATTCTGCGTAAGCTCCGGATCTTTTTTTAAATAAACTGTTTTCTTGGATTCGTTCAACGAAAGATTCGAACCCGTTTTTAAGCTGAATTGAGGATCTGCAGCCGGCTGCGGCTTCGTGAACCCATTTAATCCATTCGCCTTGATATAAGTCGGATAATCATAGTAACAATAATTCTTGTCACATCTGCGGTCAAGACCCGATACCCAACCTGTTTCCGTATACTGCCACATGCCGTAAGCACCGTTGTAAGTACAGCTTGAGTTGTATTCGGCAATCCAGAACTGGAAGTCCGAAAGCTTTGAAGCATAAAGTTCGTCTCTTGCAAAATACTTGTTGCAGTAAATTCCGACAAAGTATCCGGCCGCCTCCAGCTTATCGCAGAACGCACGGGCAACCGCCGTACACTGTGCCTGTGTCAAATCCACCTGATCCTCTGTTTCAAGATCGTAGTAAACAGGCATCTCAAGCTTGCATTTATATTTCTTCAGAAGATTTATTACAAAATCCGCTTCCTTGCTCGCTTCATTAGCCGTTGTTGCTGCGGCGAAATAATAAACACCGACAGGAATTTTATTTTTCTTGGCATTATTATAATATGATGCAAAGCTTTCGTCCTCTTCCATTTTTTTGCTTCCCGTGTAGGAAAAGCCGATACGGAGAATAATTGCGTCTAAATCCGCCGCTATTTTTGACCACGAGCTTATTGAATCGCTGTTCCAATAAGAAATATCGGCAACATCCCATTTAACCTTTTTCAGCTCATTTGTCACTGACGAACTGCTTCCGACCGTAAAGGATTTATTTAAAAGAACAACGTTTGTTGTTTGTGAATCGCTTGCAACAATTTTGTATGTATATGTTCCTGCACCGAGCTTTGAAAAAGTGAGAAGATAATCAACATTACTGATATCATAGCTTTTTGCTCCCGGAGTTGCTGTGTATTCAAAGCCTTTTGTGCCGTCGGACTTGTATGCACCGATTACAACTTTTGAAATACTGTAGTTCGAAGAAACGATTCCGGTTACAGAAAAGCCCTCGCCGACGTCGAGCTTCGTCGGGAAATTTGCATTTGTGATTTTCAACGTGCTTGCCGAAACTGTGCCGACAGTAAATGCTTTGCTGAGAAGTTCAACATTAGAGGTTTGAGTATCACTTGCAACAATTTTGAAAGTGTAGCTTCCGGCACTGAGCTTTGAGAACGGCAGGCTGTAATCGGCATCTTTTACATCGTAACTCTTGGCATTCGGATTTGTAACATATTCAAAGCCTTTTGTTCCGTCCGCTTTATATGCACCGATTACAATTTTGGTTATATTATAGTTTGAAGAAACAATTCCCGTTGCGGAAAAGCCTTCCCCGACATCAAGTGTATCCGGATATTTTGCATTTGTAATTTTTAAAGTGCTTGCTGTTTGTCCCGTCGATGTAACAGTAAAGCTCTTGTTTAGAAGAACTACATCCGAACTGTTATCATCAGAAGCAACAATTTTATATGTATAGCTACCGTTTTTCAGCTTTGAAAAAGATAAAAGATAATCTACATTGTTTATATCATAGCTTTTTTCGCCCGGTAGACCTGTGTAATCAAATTCGGCCGCACCGCTCGAATTGTAAACGCCGATAACAACCTTACGAATATAATAATCGGAAGTTATTACGCCCTTTGCTACAAAAGGATCGCCCTGCTTCAACGTTGTCGGATACGTTGCTCCGGTCAGTTTCATTGTTGTTGCGGCATAAATCGGCATACAAAGGCCGAATACCATTGCAACAATCAAAAGAACGGATAAAATCTTCTTTTTCACTTTCAAGCTCTCCTTTTCACATTTTGATATATTATAACATATCACGACAGGATTGTACACTTTATTTTGCGTAAAAATCAAATTTTGGTGAATCGGATAAAAACTTAACGAAAATATAAACCCGGCAGTTTAAAAGCTGTCGGGTTTATCTGTATCTTTTATCAGTTGAAAAAATATTAATCAGCATAACTGTGAAATATCCGATAAAGCCAAGGTCAATCGCCATAAGCCCGAATGTCCACGGGTAAGTAAAACTTCTGCCGCCAAGCATAATCGGATTTCCCGAAATGTTCGCCATAAGAGCAACGAACACCAAAACGGTAAAAATCAATATTCCGAATCCAATCGGAAAAACCGCTCCCATAAGCTGTTTTCTCAAAAAATCTTGCCTGATTTTCTTGTCCGCAAAGGCTTGCCGTGAGTTCACAATGCTTCCGCCGGTAACTTCGAGCTCACAGCCCGAAAAAAGTGCGTCCACTCCCGTTTTTTCCACAAGCAGCGGCTTTTGCTTCACCTTCCAAACAGATTTTGAAGCGATAACATCAATCTCATAGCTGCCTTTGAGCCGCACATACTGACTTTTTTCATCTCTTGAAAACTTTTGAGTCGGATTTTCCTCATCGCTGTGTACATCTGTGCCTATTTCTGTTCGTTTTGTGCGGCAAACAATAAGTTTGTGCATTCCCTTTTCGACAGATGAAACGGTTATACTTTCATCCTCGGGTATAAAATATTCCTCGCCGTCCAGCTCGATTTTCAGCACATCATCGGAAGCGTTGTCTATTCTGATGTTCGCCATAATTTCCTCCGAAAAAAAGAGCTGCGGCAGAGAAACTTGCCGTTTTTCTGCAACAGCTCTAAATTTTAAACATTACTCAACAATAACCGTTCCGTCCTCTTTAACGGTGATCTTGTCGCCGTCCTTTACAGCGTTGAGGAACTCATCGCCGAGAGAGTCAACGGCAACGATCGTGTTATCCGTCCAAACGTCTGAAAGGATAACGCCTGCAGCTGCAAGAGAGTCAATCGGCAGCGAGAAAAGCATTGCCGCCGGAGCCATGTTAAGTGCGCATACAGTGTAGAGAACCATACCGCCGGTTGTCGAACCGATCGTCTGAGGCAAGCAGAGAACCTTGCCTGTGAGATTCTTGCCGAATACGTCGGGGTTGTTCTGGTCAGAACCGATAACCTCATCCTTACCGATAATCGGAATATCATGCATGAGGGCTGTTTTCTGGAATGTTGCAAGTGTGTTTACACCGTTATGAGAAACAACAGCCTCGCCCTTATTGATTGTGCCTGCTACAACAGGACGTCCTTTGAATGTCTTGCTCATAATCAAAAACCTCCCTTGACAGCGATCTTGGTGATATCGTCAGTTGTGAAATAACGTGCGGTCGTATATGTACGAAGCTTATTTGAGCATGTGATAACATTACTCGTGTCGCCGCCGCAAAGCGGATTGTTCATGTACATAAGAGGGCAGATGCAGGAAATGTTGATGCCAAAGCCGATAAGCTTATTATATGCGGCACTGTTTTCCTTCTTAAATCTGTCGAGAACCTCGGGAGCTGTTGTCATAACTGTGCGAAGGCCAACCTTTGTCTTGCCCTGCTTCTTAAGCTCCTTCTCAAATCTTTCTGTCCACTCGCCAAGCTGAGCATATGAGAGGTGGGGACAACCGATGAAGCAAAGCTTCGGAGCGGCGCCCTTATCTTTCCACATAACAGGATAGTTTTTGTAAACTCTCTCAAGTTCAGCGTCGTCAATAACATAAGTCTGAGCACCCTCGGCGATAAGGCTTTCGCCCTGCTCAACAGCTTCGGGAGTAAGGTTTTCAATATGATAAAGACCAACTGCACCGTTTGAAGCGGTTGCTGCGCCGAAATCCTTAAGATATGCCTTAGCATCATCTGTAAGCTCTGTGCCGATCCACTTGTCAAGGCCCTTAACGTACGGAACATCCTCCATAACCTTCATGCCGATTGCAGAACCGAGAACCTGAGCTTCGGGAATCTTTGTGGTTTTAACCTCGATGATCCACTTTGCCTTTCTTCCTTCATCTGTAAGAAGATCGAACTCGGGAACCTTGCCGAGAATTGAACCGAACAGCTCAATGATACCTGAGTTACGGTTACATCTTGCACCGAGAACCGAGTTAGCAAATACAACTGCCGAGCTTTCTGCCCACGAAAGGATGTCGCCCTTCTTCGGTGTATTGCCGACCTCATCAAAATAGCAGGCACATGTGAATGACTTGTCACTCTTGAGTCCGAGCTTGTTGAGCTGAACCTCGTAGGAATCCTGCATACCGTAGAGAATCTTGTTGAAAATCAATTTCTGAAGCGGGTTACACTTTACGTTTGCGTAGTCGATAGGTCTCGGGTCAACGGTAAAGCCCTCGTCAACCTTGAGGCCGCCCTTGATAAGTTCATCCATGATGGAGAACACGGGCTTGAGAACCGAAATACCGAAGCTTGTAACGAGATGTCCTTTGCCGTTTACGGGGACGAATCTTTCTGCTCCGAAAGCGTCGCCGTAAAGCACAAGGGTTTTCATAACCTTTGCCATTACTTCGCCTTTTGAGCCGTGAAGAATTTCTTTTTCCTCGTCTGTCAGCTTCATTTTGTAGCTGAAGTTTTCATTCATAAGGTTTATCCTCCTTTTATCCTCATAAGTCCCCAACACGGCGGACTTATTGTTTCCGAACCAACCCTCCGCCGCTTGCGTTGGCAAAGGTCGTACATTCTTAATATAATTATATATTAAAACTTATTGCATTTCAAGAGTTTGTTAAAGATTTGACTAAAAAAGAGAATGATTATTTTTGTTTAATATAATCAAAAAGTCTGCCCCTTTAATTCTGATAAAAGAGGGCAGACTGTAATTTTATTATTCAATATTTTTCGGTGTGAACGCTTGGGGAAACAATTCATTTAGGGTATACTTTTTATATGAATCCTCTCCCGTGACAACAAGCACTGTAAAATCAGGGGCACAAAACTCTGCCATAACCTGACGGCAAACACCGCACGGAGGGAATGCACCGCTTATAACTCCGTCCTTCCCGCCGGCAACAGCAATGGCTGTGAAATTTCTTTCTCCAGATGAAATTGCATTAAACAAAGCCACTCTCTCGGCACATACGGTCGGAGTGTATGCGGCATTTTCAATATTACAGCCTGCAAAAAGCTTTCCTTTCTCGGTCAGCAGTGCCGCACCGACCTTATATCCAGAATAGGGAGCATATGCGTTTTTCATTGCGTCAATCGCTTCTTTGCAAAGCTCTTTTTCGTTCATAGCAACACCTCATTGAAAAAATCAGTCAAACAAAACCGTGCTGAAATATCTTTCGCCGGTATCCGGGAGGACAGTCACAACCGTTTTGCCCTCGCCAAGCTCTTTGGCAAGACGAAGAGCCGCAGTAACATTTGTTCCGCTTGAAATTCCGCAGAGGATTCCCTCTTCACGAATCAACCGTCGTGAGGTTTCAATCGCTTCATCGTCCGTTACGATATCAATATGCTCATAAATATGTGTATTCAGATTTTTCGGAATAAGTCCGTCGCCGATACCCATTTGAAGATGAGTTCCGATGCTTCCGCCGGAAAGAATAGCTGCATTTTCCGGCTCAACCGCCCAAATGTGAATTTCCGGATATTTTGCCTTGAGCGTTTCGCCTATTCCGCTGAGAGTTCCGCCTGTACCGACGCCCGAGCAAAAACCGTCAATCGGCTTGCCGACCTGCTCAATTATTTCCTGTGCAGTATGGCTCTTATGAACCATCGGATTTGCCGGATTTTCAAACTGCTGAGGGATCCAAACGTTTTTATCTTCCTCAGCCATGCGAAGTGCGGTTTGCAGGCACTCGTTGATGCACTTGCCGATATCGCCGTCATCATGGACAAGAACAAGCTCTGCTCCGTAGGCCTTGACAAGCTTACGACGCTCCTCGCTGACCGAATCGGGCATGATTATACGTACATGGTAACCTCTGACAGCTCCGATAAGTGCAAGACCTATACCCTGATTTCCGCTTGTCGGTTCAACAATTATCGTATTTGAATTTATTATTCCCTTTTCCTCTGCGTCGCAGATCATATTATATGCAGTTCGTGTTTTAATCGAACCGCCGATATTTACGCCCTCATACTTAACAAGAACATCTGCACTGCCCTTGGGTACAATTTTTGAAAGACGAATCATAGGCGTGTGTCCGATCGCTTCAAGAACATTTGAATAAACCAAAGTAATTCCTCCGATGTTAAAATATGCTGAACAGCTTACAATAACATAATATTAACCATAAGCCCACAAGGGACTATTTTATCACAATATGCAAAATATCGCAACTTGTTTGTGAAAATCAGCTAATGCAAATTTTATTTGATTAGAGTTGCCGAATCGTAATCCGAGTTCATCATATAAATAACAACATCGGGTTTATATTTATCAACATAATATTTGGCTGAAAAAGTATTCACTCGAGGATCAATAGCGTAAATATCTTTGTATCCCGAGAGAGCCATGTAGGGCAACAAAGCACATGAATATGAATTAACTATACATAAAACACTTTTGTCGCATAAATAATTGTTATTGTGAATATTTATGAACGCAAAGTTTCCCGATAAAAACGTACAGTAAGTAAACCGCTGATAATAATCTCCGGAGAAAAAGCTATAATCAATTAAAGCCTCTTCAAAAGATCCGGTTCTTGTTATATCGTTATATTTATAAACAAATGACGTTTCGTATTTAGGAATTAAAATATCAAAATCATCAATACCGGCATATAAAGGTCCTACTCTTTTTCCCCAACTTCCAAGGAATTTTTTGGGGTTTTTATTTAAATAAAAGTTTTCCTGATTTAATCTTGAAAGATCTAATGTAAAGCCGTAATCGGAATTCATTACAGCTCCTATTTCATTTGCAGCCCATCGTCCGGCAAAAGAATTCCAATGATGGTCCGTCTTATAAAATAATGAATAAAAGTCAATCTTCTGTTCCTTGATTTTTGATCTTAAATCAAGAACATTAACATTGTTTTCTTCAAATACAGAAATAATTTGATTGAAAGACTGATCTGTATAATCAGTTATTATTGCAGGTAATTGCTGAGGATCGCCGGATGTTTTTGACGGAATTTGAACGTAGATAAAACCGGTTTTGTTGTTATTCAAGTATTTTGAGAATTCATCAATATCTTTAGAATATTTTTTCAGCTTTTTTTCGGTAAACAATGAATGTGTGTATCCCGTCAATTGTCCGTTTTTAAGCCTTACTACATCATTTGAAACATCCGCATCATTGATGATTTTGTTCCCAAATATTTTTTGAACGAAGCCATTAATTGTAATATAAGATTCTTTATGTGCTTCATAAAGATTAACGTCTTCTTGTTTTGTCAATATTTGTTTAACCTCATATTTTAAAGAGTTAACAATGTTCCCTTTATTATTTCCACCGATATATTCAACGGCAACATTTTTACCGAAAGAAATCCCCACAGAAACGAAATGAGTAAACAAGAAAAGCAAAAAAACAAGAGGTAAAATTTTTATTTTTTTCTTCACAGTCTCACTCCTAAAAATTGAAATAAATAAAGGGATTATACGAACCCTTTATTGTAAAAGAAACGGAAAGAACAAATAAAATAAAAGCCAAAACAAAAAGCAGGTTCTTTGAAATATTTATTTTTCGTTTTAACAATGAGATTATCGGAAAGCAAAATGCAATTCCAACTAAAATATAAAGACCGTAGTTTTGCAAATATGAAGCCGCCTGTAAATCAAAAACGTTTGCATGATTAAATCCAAACATTGTCTTCAGATATCTCCATGCATCTGCAATGTTTTCTGCACGAAAAAGAACCCATCCGATGATTACAAATAACATGGTGTAAACATGACCGAAAAAATTCGGCTTTTTAGCAATTCCGGTTATTTTTTCGACAGACAAAAGAACAAAGAAAAATATGCCCCAAAAAATGTATGTCCAATTTGCGCCGTGCCATAATCCTGTTAGAAACCATACAATAAAGAGGTTGAAAACAAGCCGAGGTTTGCTGACCCGACTTCCTCCGAGAGGAAAATAAACATAATCTCTGAACCATGTTCCAAGTGAAATATGCCACCTTCTCCAAAACTCTGTAACTGACTTTGAAATATACGGATAATCGAAGTTCTCCAAAAACTCAAAACCAAAAACTTTTCCGAGACCGATAGCCATTTCACTGTAACCCGAAAAATCAAAGAATATTTGCAAGGTATATGCAACTGCTCCTATCCATGCGGTTGAAACAGAAATTTCGGAACGGCTGAAAATATCATCTGCAACAAGAGCCACATTGTTTGCTATAAAAACCTTTTTAAAAAATCCCAGCATAAACCTGTATATTCCGTCAGTAAATTTCTCTATGTTTTCAGTCCGAAATTTAATTTGATCTGCTATAGTTTGGTAACGAACAATCGGGCCGGCAATCAGTTGAGGAAAAAATGAGATGTATAACATAACATTAAGCGGATTTTTTTGAACCTCTCCGTCTTGGCGATATACATCAATAACATATGACATTGCCTGAAAAGTAAAAAATGAAATGCCGATTGGCAATACAATATTATATGTATTAAAACTTGTGTGAAATAAAAGATTTATATTCTCTAAAGTAAAAGTCAAATATTTGAAGTAGAAAAGTATTCCGAGATTAAAAATAACACTGAGGATTAAAGCCGCTTTTCCCTGCGTCCGGTTTCTGTATTTATCAACCAACAATCCAAACAGCCAATTTACGAAAATTGAACCAAGCATCAAAAAAACATATATGGGCTCTCCCCAGGCATAAAAAAGAAGGCTGGAAAAAATTAATACTGTATTTTTGAATTTAATTGATTTAAAAAAGTGATTGTAATAAAATATAAGAACTATCGGGAAAAAACAAAACAAAAAAATGGTTGAAGAAAAAACCAAATATATCCCTCTTTCTTTGATTTAATGCTTATTTAAGTATAACATATTTTAAATAATTGTAAATAAATAACTTGCTTATTTACAAAATTTTTCAGTTGTATTTTTGAGAATAACGCAAAAGATATAATTGCAAACGCAAATGAATTGCGAAGGGGTGAAATGCAAATGTCAAGCAGCAAGAAGAATGTTGTTCCTCAGGCAAGAGAGGCTCTCGATCGTTTCAAGATGGAGGCTGCATCTGAGGTAGGTGTAAACCTTTCTAACGGTTACAACGGTGATCTCACATCTAAGCAGGCAGGTTCTGTCGGCGGTCAGATGGTTAAAAAGATGATCGAATCCTATGAAAAGAACATGAAATAACCTTTCATGAATTCACAACCACACAAATAATCAACAAATGGGAGCGTTTTCAACCTCGGTTGAAGACGCTCCCAACTCTGAAAAACAGAAAAACTCCCGGGATTTCTCCCGGGAGCCGATATTCGGAAATCAAAATCAGAAATCAAAAGAAGCAAATGTTCCGTTGCTCTGATTGAAGATGTTCCATGTCTTCTTGAGACCTACCTTACCGATAGCACTGTGGTTACCAACAGAGACGCTGAGGATACCGTAGATATCTGCATGACCGCTGATGTCGATCTTACCGTCTGTGTTTGAACCTGCTGCAAGCTCCTTGAGGTAGTCAACAGGAATTGTAAGAGATGACTGAACAACTACGTTGCCGTTTGCATCAACATACTTAGCCTGTGCCTGAACATAAGCACCAACGCCGCCCTCAACGCATACGTCTACAAGAGCGTAGCCATAGAGACCGAGTGATACATCAAGACCAAGACGAAGCTCGAACTGGCCATAGATGTTAACCTGACGATCAACAACTGTTGAATCGTTAACTGTGCTTACCTTATTGTTGATGATCTCAATACCATGCATTTCCTGAGAAGTTACAACGATTTCCATTCTGCCGTTTACATCAATGTTAAGAAGAACATCGAATGTAACGGTAAGCGGAGTTGAACCGAGAGGAAGTGTGAATGTGAAGAGCTTGATTGATGTAGAATCAAGCTTTGAGAGAGCATACTTGTTAACAGCCTTAGCCCAGAAGCTGTCGCCTGAGAGCTTCTCGCCAACAGATGTAACTTCGTCGCCGAAGGTCTTAGCGTAGGAACCTGAGATAGCTGTTGTATCCTTAAGGTCATAGTTGAACTTAAGATATACTTCGTTGAAGTTGAGCTTTGCAACGTTCATGTCAGCCTTAGCGTCAACCGTGAGGTTTGTAAGCTCATAAGCCTTAGAAAGTGTAACGCCGTCGCATACGCCCTTAGAAACTGAGAAGTTGAGGCCTGTTTCTGTGATCTTAGCCTTAACCTTGAAGCCCTTTACAGAGAAGCTAACGTTAGCAAGCTTCTTGAGAGTCTTCATGATGTCATCCTTAGAGATGGCATTTGTATCAAGGTAACCGTCTGAAAGAATCTCGCCGTTACCGTCAGCGATCATTGATGTTGCGAAATCAACATCAGATGAGCCTTCGTAGTCGATCTTCTCGATAACGTCCTCGATAGCAACATCAGAATTCTTAACTACCTTCTCGCCGTCTACAACGTCGATAGCCTCAACCTTGTAAGCTGCACCTGTGAAGATAGCGTCAGACTGCTCAACAACATAAACGTCGCCTACTGCAAGGTCTGAGCTTGCGGGAACAACGATGCTGTCACCCTCAACAGCGTAATCGGAAACCGTCTTAACGCCGTCCTTGAGAACGAGCTTCTGAGTGTTTTCGTCAACTGAACCACGAAGCTCAACAGCCTTTGCGATGGCTGCAGTTACGTCGTCAGCTGCCATTGCGCCGAGACCGAGCTTGTTCTTAGCATCAAGCTTAATGATGCCAGCGTCAACAGCTGCGGAAACCTTAGCAATGTTTTTGATGGATGTAGCATTCTCGATTACAACGGTGGTCTTGTCAACCTTAACACCCGATGCATTAACAAGAACTGTTGCTACGAACTCCGGAGTAACGGCCTTTGTAACGTCGATCTTATCATAATCAACGAGAACGTCATTATTATCTGCTGCTGCAACAGCTGCATAATACTCGTTGTCCGGCTTAACTCCACGAATTTCTTCTGTGGACTCAACCGCCTGATAACCGAACGCTTCATCAACCTGCTCCAAGAATGCGCCTGTCTCAACCGTCTTTGTGCCCGGCCATACAAAGCCCGGGAAAATGCTGGTCATGACAAGCATTACAATGGAAACGATGATTGAAATGATCTTGGTCATGTCAATTCCTCCTTTAAATTTTTGAGGTTTGAGCATCCTTTCCACGGCTTCAAAGTGGTATAACGTTAGTACCGCTTAAGAAGTTGAGCTGCCCGAAGACAACAACCCTGGTAAATACTCCCCTCACTATGAATTATAATAGCTCTATCGGCACTTTGCAAGTATTTTTTTGCATTTGAAGAAAAATTTTATCTATTTTTGAAAAAGTCACTAAATATTGTGGTCAAACTTGTGCAAAATACAATTCAAATGCTGTTTTTAACAAAAAAGGTACATTGTATAAATGCCGTTTGCAGCCTCCTATTACATTATATATATAATAAAACCGAAATGAAACAAAATATTCCTTGACACAAAATTGGTTTTGTGATATCTTATAAGCGATATAATAAAGGCTGTGACAAAGACAGTAGCCGCTATGCGAAGCAGAAGCGAGCCGGGGAGGGTGTAAGCCCGGTGTGAAGTGCATTGCGGTGAATATCACTTTCGAGCTGCGGACTGAAACGAGTAAGTCTTGTCGGTTGTCCTCCGTTAAAGGGAACACATATGAAGTATGTTGAATAGGTGGTTGCGAGTTATCCTCGTCCTGTTTTACACGGGACGGGGATTTTTATTTTGAGCATTATCCTATCACACAAAAAGGAGCAATCATAAATGTACAAAAAAGTTTCTGCAAACCTGAACTTTGTTGACCGAGAGAAAGCGGTCGAAGAGTTCTGGAAAGAAAACAAAATCTTTGAAAAGACCTGTGAAAAAAAAGGTCCGTCATATGTTTTCTATGACGGCCCGCCGACAGCTAACGGCAAGCCGCACATCGGTCACGTTCTGACCCGTGTTATCAAGGACTTGATTCCCCGTTATCGCACAATGAAAGGCTATCAGGTTCCGCGTAAGGCCGGCTGGGATACCCATGGTCTTCCGGTTGAGCTTGAGGTTGAAAAGCTTCTCGGCCTTGACGGCAAGGAGCAGATCGAGCAGTACGGTCTTGAGCCGTTCATTGAGAAATGCAAGGAAAGCGTTTGGAAATACAAGGGCATGTGGGAGGATTTCTCATTCACGGTCGGCTTCTGGGCAGACATGGATAACCCTTATGTAACCTATCACAATCCTTATATCGAGTCGGAATGGTGGGCACTTAAAAAGATATACGAAAAGGGTCTTATCTACAAGGGATTCAAGATCGTTCCCTATTGCCCTCGCTGCGGAACTCCGCTTTCGTCACACGAGGTCGCCCAGGGATACAAGTCCGTTAAAGAGCGTTCGGCAATCGCACGCTTCAAGGTTAAGGGCGAGGACGCTTACTTCCTCGCATGGACAACAACTCCGTGGACTCTTCCCTCAAACGTTGCGCTTTGCGTAAATCCGACCGAGGAATATGCAAAGGTTAAGTGCATTGACGGAAATGTTTATTATATCGCCGTTGCGCTTATGGATAAGGTTCTTTCGCCTCTCGCCGAGGACGGAAAGCCGGCTTACGAAATTCTCGAAAAGTTTGTCGGTAAGGATCTTGAATATAAAGAATATGAGCCTCTCTTTGAGTGTGCAGGCAAAAAAGCCGAGCAGCAGCATAAAAAAGCTCACTTTGTCACGGTTGATAACTACGTTACAATGTCAGACGGTACAGGTATAGTTCACATTGCGCCGGCATTCGGTGAGGACGACTCCCGAATCGGCAGAAATTACGACCTTCCGTTCGTTCAGTTTGTTGACGGCAAGGGCAACATGACCGAAGAAACTCCGTTTGCCGGTCTCTTCGTTAAGGATGCGGACATTCCTGTTCTTCAGAATCTTGAAGAAAGAGGACTCCTTTTCAGCGCACCGAAATTCGAGCATGATTATCCGTTCTGCTGGCGCTGTGATACTCCGCTCATCTACTATGCAAGAGAGTCATGGTTCATCAAGATGACAGCTGTTAAGGACGACCTTATCAGAAACAATAATACAATTAACTGGATTCCCGAGAGCATTGGCAAAGGACGCTTCGGCGACTGGCTTGAAAACGTTCAGGACTGGGGCATCAGCCGTAACCGTTATTGGGGTACTCCGCTCAACATTTGGGAATGCGAATGCGGACACAGACATTCTATCGGCAGTATTGAGGAACTCAAAAGCATGTCCGACAACTGCCCGGATGATATTGAGCTTCACCGTCCGTATATCGACGCTGTTACAATCAAGTGCCCCAAGTGCGGCAAGCAGATGAAGCGTGTACCCGAGGTTATCGACTGCTGGTTCGATTCCGGCTCAATGCCTTTCGCACAGCACCATTATCCGTTCGAAAACAAGGATCTTTTCGAGAGCCAGTTCCCGGCAGATTTCATCTCCGAAGCTGTTGACCAGACAAGAGGCTGGTTCTATTCGCTTCTTGCAATTTCAACCCTACTCTTCAACAAGGCTCCGTTCAAGAACGTTATCGTTCTCGGTCATGTTCAGGATGAAAACGGACAGAAGATGAGTAAATCCAAGGGCAATGCCGTTGACCCGTTTGATGCTCTCAAAACCTATGGCGCAGACGCTATTCGTTGGTATTTCTATACGAACTCCGCTCCGTGGCTCCCGAACCGTTTCCACGGCAAGGCTGTTATCGAGGGTCAGCGTAAGTTCATGGGTACTCTCTGGAACACATACGCTTTCTATGTTCTTTATGCTGAGATTGACAAGTTCGACCCGACTAAGTACGAGCTTGATTACGACAAGCTTTCAGTCATGGACAAGTGGCTTCTTTCAAAACTTAACTCAATGGTAAAGAGCGTTGACACCAATATGGATAATTATAGAATTCCCGAAGCATGCAAAGCTCTCCAGGAATTTGTTGACGACATGAGCAACTGGTATGTTCGCCGCTGCCGTGAGCGCTATTGGAAACAGGGACTTGAGCAGGATAAGATCAATGCTTATCTTACACTTTACACCGCACTTGTTACGGTCGCAAAGGCATCCGCTCCGATGATTCCGTTCATGGCTGAGGATATGTATCAGAACCTTGTTCGTTCCGTTAACAAGAACGCTGAGGAAAGCGTACATCTTTGTTCATTCCCCGAGGTGAACGAAGGTCACATTGACCTTGAGCTTGAGAAAAATATGGACGAGGTTCTCAATATTGTAGGTCTCGGCCGTGCGGCAAGAAACGGTGCAAATATCAAGAACCGTCAGCCGCTCGCAAAGATGTATGTAAACGCAGACATTAAGCTTGACGGCTACTATAAGGATATCATTGAAGATGAGCTGAATATCAAGGATGTTATTTTTGTTGATGCAGCCGACGAGCTTTCCGATTATAACTTTAAGCCGCAGCTTAAAACACTCGGACCTAAGTACGGCAAGAATCTCGGTGAAATCAGAACTGCACTCTCGGAGCTTGACGGTTCAAAGGCTAAGAAAGAGCTTGACGCAGACGGCCATATCACGCTGAATATCAGCATCGGTGCAATCGAGCTGACAGCGGATGATCTTCTCATCGAAGCTGTTCAGAAATCAGGTCTGTTCTCGGTTTCCGACTTCGGTGTAACCGTAGCAATCGACACAACGCTCACTCCTGAGCTTGTCGAAGAGGGCTTTGTTCGTGAGATTATCAGCAAAATTCAAACAATGCGTAAGGACGCAGACTTCAACGTTACCGATCACATCATCATCAGCGTTGAGGGCAACGATAAAATTGCCGATATCATCACCCGCAACAAGGCTGATATTTTCACCGCAGTCGTTGCAGACGATCTTGTCGTAGGTTCTGTTGACGGACATACCGCCGAGTGGAACATCAACGGCGAAAAAGCATCCTTCGGAGTCAAGGTTAACAAATAAAGTCAGATAAAATTTTTTCTCCCGACTTTTAGCGGTCGGGAGATTTTTTTAAAAGCTCTAACAATCAGATATAGTATAAAACGCTTTTTTATTTTAAGGAAGTTTGGTTTTTTTGCATATTTTTGCATAAATAAATCATTCATAACTTTTGCTACAATTTAAAGCTATTTATATAATAATTACGGTTTTCCTTTATAAAGTTTGATTTTCTTTTACATTGACAAAAAAGCGACAAAAAACTACCATTATTACAAGATTTCTTCCGTTCGCCGTTTTTCAGTCGAAGAAACGTCAGACACCGAAATTTATCGAATATCTCGGCAAGGCTCTGCCGGCGGCGGTATTCGCAATGCTGGTTGTCTATTGCCTTAAAAGTGTTGATATTCTCACAGGAAGTCACGGTTTGCCGGAACTGATAGCGATTATAGTAGTCGTTCTTCTCCACCTCTGGAGGAAGCAGATGCTTCTTTCGATTGCCGGCGGCACGGTTTGCTATATGCTCCTTGTTCAGTTCGTGTTTAAGTGAGTTTCGGCTCATTTTTACAGCCAACAAATTTTATAGACATTACCGCATAATATATGCTATAATATTTTCATATTCAGTGCTTCTCTTTTCCGGCAACATTTTATTAAAAACATTGACTTTATCGATTAAAAGTGATAAAGTATTCTATAATACAATTATAATAAATTTCCCGGCAAAACAGGAAGTTATAACAATCAGAGGTGGAAAAAATGGTTATTACCGAGCTTCTTGAAAGAAATGCTCGTCTTTATCCCTCGGACACAGCTCTCGTTGAGGTCAATCCCTCCGTTGAACGTGACAACGCCGTTACTTGGCGTGAAGCAAGTCTTATTGAAAGTGCAAGCCCCGGCGCACCCTATCGCCGTGAGCTTTCATGGAAAGATTTTGACCGCAGAGCAAACCGATTTGCAAACCTTCTGCTTAGCAGAAATGTAAAAAGGGGAACCAAGGTCGCAATTCTTCTTATGAATTGCCTTGAATGGCTTCCGATATATTTCGGAATTCTAAAGGCAGGCTGTATAGCCGTGCCGATGAATTACCGTTACTCAAGCGATGAGATAAAATATTGCCTTGAGCTTGCTGACGTTGAGGTTTTTGTTTTCGGTCCCGAATTCATCAGCCGAGTCGATCCGATACATGATGATTTAAAAAATATCAAAATCACTCTTTTTGTCGGCAATGATACACCCGAATATGCGGAAAATTGTATGACGCTTATCCGTTATTGCTCGTCGTCGCTTCCGCCGATAGCTTTGGACGAAAATGACCACGCTGCAATTTATTTTTCATCCGGCACAACGGGATTTCCGAAGGCGATTCTTCATCGCCACAAGGCTCTTTACTGCTCATGCCTGACCGAGCAGAAGCACCACGGACAGCAAAAGAATGATGTTTTCCTCTGCATTCCGCCGCTTTATCACACAGGTGCAAAAATGCACTGGTTCGGCAGCTTGCTTTCGGGCAGTAAAACCGTTATCCTCAGAGGAATTAAACCGGAATGGATTCTTCGAACAATCACGGAGGAGAAATGTACAATCGTTTGGCTTCTCGTTCCTTGGGCGCAGGACATTTTGGACGCAATAGATTCGGGAAGAATCAATCTTGACCATTATCTGCTCGATCAGTGGAGACTCATGCATATAGGCGCACAGCCTGTTCCGCCGAGCCTTATCCATAGATGGAAAAAGATTTTCCCGCATCATCAGTATGATACAAACTACGGACTCAGTGAGTCACTCGGACCGGGCTGCGTTCACCTCGGCGTTGAAAATATTAACAAGGTCGGCGCAATCGGCAAGGCCGGATACCTTTGGGAGACGAAAATTATCGACGACCACGGTGAGCCTGTTAAGCAGGGTGAAGTCGGCGAGCTTGCCGTCAAAGGACCGGGCGTTATGCTCGAATACTACAAAAACCCGAAGGCGACAGAAGAAATTCTCAAGGGCGACTGGCTCTACACGGGAGATATGGCACGAGAGGACGAGGACGGATTTATCTACCTTGTTGACCGTAAAAAAGACGTTGTTATCTCCGGCGGTGAGAATATTTATCCCGTTCAGATTGAGGATTTCCTCCGCCGCAACGATAAAATCAAGGACGTTGCCGTTATCGGCATTCCCGACCAAAGACTCGGCGAGATCACAGCCGCAATTATTGAAATCAAGGACGGCATGACATGCACCGAAGAAGAAATCAACGATTTCTGCGAGGAGCTTCCGAGATACAAGCGTCCCAAGAAGATTATATTTGAAAAAGTTCCCCGTAACCCGACGGGAAAGATAGAAAAGCCTGTACTCAGAGCAAAGTATTGCAAGGGCAGACTTGTCGAATCACAGATTACAGGCTAAAAAGCAAACGGAGGTTTATATAATGAAGCAGTTGATGCTCGGCAACGAAGCGGTTGCCAGAGGACTTTACGAAGCCGGCTGTTCCTTTGTTTCCAGTTACCCGGGTACTCCGAGTACCGAGATCACGGAATACGCCGCAAAGTACAAGGAGATTTATGCCGAGTGGGCACCCAATGAAAAGGTAGCCGTTGAAGCGGCTTTCGGCGCATGTGTAGCAGGCAAGAGGAGCTTCTGTTCAATGAAGCATGTCGGACTTAACGTTGCCGCCGACCCGGTTTTCACAATCTCATATACAGGCGTTAACGCAGGTATGATTATCGGTGTTGCCGACGATGCAGGTATGCACAGCTCGCAGAATGAACAGGATTCACGTCACTATGCTATTGCCGCTAAGCTCCCTATGCTTGAGCCGGCAGATGCAGGCGAGTCACTCAGCTTTACGAAGCTTGCATATGAAATTTCAGAAAAATACGACACGCCCGTTTTTATCAAAATGTGTACAAGAGTTGCACACTCCCAGAGCATTATCGAAACATCGGAAAGAGTCGAAACTTCAAAGACATATGAAAAAGACGGTGCAAAATATATCATGATGCCCGGCAACGCAAAGCGCCGCCACCCGATCGTTGAAGCAAGAACGGCAGCCCTTACTGAGTATGCCGAAACAGCTCCGTTTAATCGTATTGAAGACGGAAGCGATCATTCAATCGGTATTATCACATCAAGCACAAGCTATCAGTACGCAAAAGAGGTTTGCGGCGATAAATATCCCGTTCTCAAGCTCGGTATGATAAATCCTCTGCCGGTCAAAAAAATTCAGGATTTTGCAAAGTCGGTTGACAAGGTAATCGTTATTGAAGAGCTTGACGGCATAATTGAAACCCATTGCCGCAACATCGGCGTTGAGGTAACAGGCAAGGAATTGTTCAGCTGCATTGACGAGCTGAGTCAGAACATCGTTGCAGAGAAGCTCGGATTTACCCCCGACTGTGGAAAGAAGCTTGACGAAAACATTCCTGCAAGACCTCCGGTTATGTGTGCAGGATGTCCGCACAGAGGCCTTTTCTATACGCTTAAAAAGAATAAGCTCACTGTTTTCGGTGATATCGGATGTTACACACTCGGTGCAGTTCCGCCGCTTGCCGCAATCGACACCACCATTTGTATGGGTGCTTCCGTTTCGGGAATTCACGGCTTCAACAAAGCCAACGAGGGCAAGAGCGATGGCAAGACAGTTGCCGTTATCGGTGATTCTACATTCATGCACTCGGGCGTTACGGGACTTATCAATATCGCTTATAACGAATCGAATTCAACCGTTATCATTCTCGATAACTCAATCACGGGCATGACAGGTCATCAGCAAAACCCGACGACAGGCTTCAACCTCAAGGGCGACCCGTGCACAAAGATCGACCTTGAAACCCTTTGCCGCTCTGTCGGTATTAAGAGAGTCAGAGTCGTTGACCCGTATAATCTTAAAGAATGCGACGATGCGGTTAAGGAGGAGCTTGCGGCAGACGAACCGTCGGTCATCATTTCAAGAAGACCGTGTGCGCTTCTCAAATATGTTAAGCACAACGGACCTATTACGGCAAATGCAGATAAGTGCATCGGCTGTAAGTCCTGCATGAAGATAGGCTGTCCTGCCATCAGCATTGTTGACGGCAAGGTTAAAATTGACGCAACACTTTGTACCGGATGCGGCGTTTGCAGTCAGCTCTGCAAGCTCGGCGCGCTTCCGAACGGAAAGGAGTCCTGATTATGCAGACGAAGAATATTATGATCGTCGGAGTCGGCGGCCAAGGAACACTGCTTGCAAGTAAGCTTCTCGGCAGACTTCTTCTTGAAAAAGGCTATGACGTTAAAGTCAGTGAGGTTCACGGAATGAGCCAGCGCGGAGGCAGTGTTGTTACATATGTCCGCTACGGCGACAAGGTTTATTCACCGATTATTGACAAGGGCGAGGCTGATATAATTATTTCCTTTGAGCTTCTCGAAGCGGCTCGCTGGACTGAATTTCTCAAACCTGACGGAACAATAGTTACCAATACTCAGGAGATCAACCCGATGCCCGTTATTACCGGTGCAGCCGAATATCCGACCGAGCTTGTTGAAAAAATTAAGTCTCTCGGCGTTAATCTTGACGCAATCGATGCTCTTTCGCTTGCCGAGGAAGCAGGTACATCAAAGGCAGTTAACCTCGTCCTCATGGGCAGACTTTCAAAGTATTTTGACTTTACAACAGAGGAATGGATGGCAGCTATTGAAAAGAGTGTTCCGTCTAAATTTCTTGAGATAAACAAAAAAGCATTTTTGCTCGGTAAAGACGCATAAATAGGAGACCTCGTTATGGAAAAATACTATCAGAAAGAAATCGAATGTGCCTCACCGGAAAAAATCCGTGAGCTTCAGGACGAAAGACTTGTTAAGCAGGTCAAACATGTTTGGGACAATGTTCCTTACTACAGAAAGAAGATGGAGGAGAAAGGCGTTACACCCGACGATATCAAGGGTGTTGACGATCTTCACAAGCTTCCGTTCCTTTCAAAGGCGGATCTTCGTGATGCTTATCCCTACGGACTTCTTGCCGCTCCGTTAAAGGACTGCGTAAGAATTCAGTCCACATCCGGCACAACCGGCAGACGTGTGGTTGCTTTCTACACTCAGCATGACATTGATCTCTGGGAGGACTGCTGTGCACGTGCTATTGTTGCGGCAGGCGGAACGAATGAAGATGTTGTTCAGATTGCATACGGTTACGGCCTTTTCACCGGCGGTGCAGGACTTCACGGAGGCAGCCACAAGGTAGGCAGTCTCACACTTCCTATGTCCTCGGGCAACACGGACAGACAGCTTCAGTTTATGATTGACCTTCAGTCAACAATTCTCTGCTGCACTCCGTCCTATGCGGCATATCTTGCAGAAAGCATTCACGAGCGTGGTCTCAGAGATAAAATTAAGCTCAAGGCAGGTATCTTCGGTGCAGAAGCATGGAGCGAAAAAATGCGTCAGGAAATTCAGAATCAGCTCGGCATCAAGGCATATGATATCTACGGTCTGACCGAGATCAGCGGACCCGGCGTTGCATTTGAATGTTCGGATCAGAAAGGAATGCACATTAACGAGGATCACTTCATTGCCGAGATTATTGACCCCGATACAGGCGAGGTTCTTCCGGACGGAACTCAGGGCGAGCTTGTTTTCACATCAATCACAAAGGAAGCTTTCCCGCTTCTCAGATACAGAACACGTGATATCTGCGTTCTCACAAGAGAAAAATGCTCCTGCGGCAGAACACTTGTTAAAATGTGCAAGCCGATGGGCAGAAGTGACGATATGCTTATCGTTAAGGGTGTCAATGTATTCCCGTCACAGATTGAAACAGTTCTCATTGAGCAGGGCTATCAGGCTAACTATCAGATTATTGTTGACCGTGTAAACAACAGCGATACGCTTGAGGTTATGGTTGAAATGACTCAGGACAACTTCTCCGATAACCTCGGTAAGATTACTGAGATGGAAAAATCACTTGTTGCCGCTTTGAAAGCTATGCTCGGAATTTACACCAAGGTCCGCCTTGTTGCTCCGAAGTCGATCACCAGAAGCGAGGGCAAGGCAGTCCGTGTTATTGACAAGAGAAAAATATAAGGAGGCAGGACAATGGCTATTACTCAGATTTCGGTTTTTTTGGAAAACAGAGCGGGACAGCTTTCGGAAATTACGAAAATCCTGTCCGATAACAACATCGACCTCAAGGCACTGAATATTGCCGAAACCGCCGATTACGGAATTCTTCGTCTTATTTCAGACGATTGCAACGAAGCCGCAAAGCTTCTGCGTAATAACGGTTTTATCGTTACGGAAACTGCCGTTGTTGCCGCTGCCGTTCCTAACAAGGCAGGCGGACTCAATGAACTTCTCAATATTATTTCAAATGAAGATATTGACATTGAATATATGTACTCCGTTTTCGGACAGAAGGACGGACTTGCATACATGATTTTCAAGGTCAAGGATGTTGATATTTTTACATCCATTCTCAAAAAATACTTTGTCATTGTCGCATCCGGCGACGACCTCGGAATTAAATAACTATTGATTTTTTTCGATTGGCGGAGTATTATTTATATGTCATCAAATTAACAATAAGTTTTCCTCCCCTTATTGTAAGGGGAGGGAGACCGCTTGCGGTGGAAGGGATAAGTGTATTTTATTACCTTTATCTTCTCTGTCGCATTGCTTTGTTTCCTTGAATCAACCAAGGAAAGGCATAAAAAGATAAAAATAAAATAAATCGACTTTCCTTTCGGTCGGTTTGTTAAGAAAGGAACATATAACAATGCAGGAATTAAGCAGAAAAAATGCACTTTTCACCGATTCCGTTATCAGAAGAATGACCCGTGTTGCTCTTGACTGCGGCGCAATCAACCTTGCACAGGGTTTTCCGGATTTTGATCCTCCGAAGGCTATGACGGATCGTCTCGCAGAGGTTGCACACACAGGCCCTCACCAGTATCCTATCACCATGGGAGCTCCGAACTTTCGTGAAGCTCTCGCAAGAAAATGCGGCCGCTTCATGGGTCGTGAGCTTGACCCCAATACAGATATGGTTGTAACAATCGGTTCAACCGAAGCAATGGTAGATACAATTTTCGCTCTCACAAATCCGGGAGACAGAATTGTTATGTTTTCACCCTATTTTGAAAATTACAGAGCACAGGCTATTATGGCTGACTGTGAGCCTGTTTTCATTCCGCTTGTACCGCCCGAGTTCAACTTTGATCCCGATATTATCGAAGCTGAGTTCAAAAAGGGTGCAAAAGCAATTCTCATCTGTAACCCATCAAATCCGAGCGGTAAGGTTTTCACATATGATGAATTGAGAACCATTGCTGACCTCTGTATCAAATATGATGTTTATGCAATCATGGACGAGGTTTATGAGCATATTATTTACGAGGGACACAAACATGTTTACATGAACAGTCTTGACGGAATGTGGGAGAGAACAGTCAGCTGTTCATCACTTTCCAAAACATATTCCGTAACAGGATGGCGTCTCGGTTATGCAATAGCTCCGAAGCCGCTTATGGACAGAATCAAGCAGTATCATGACTTTAACGCAGTCGGTGCAGCATCTCCGCTTATGGAAGCTGCCTGTGTCGGTCTCAATATGCCCGACAGCTATTACGAAGAGTTCGGTGCACACTATGCTCATATGAAGAAGCTCTTCACAGAGGGTCTTGACCGTATCGGAATTCCGTATACAGACCCGCAGGGTGCATACTTTGTTCTTGCAGATATTGCCCCGTTCCTTAAACCGGGTCAGTCCGACGTTGATTTCTGCCTTGAAATGGCTCAGAAAGTCGGAGTTGCATGCGTTCCCGGCACATCATTCTTCAATGAAAAGGGCATTAACAATATTGTTCGTGTTCACTTCGCAAAAAAGGACGAGACCCTCAATGAGGCTCTTGAAAGACTTTCACACATCAAGGAAAAAATGGGCTAAAAATAAGATATTAGGGCAATTCACCTTAATTATTCGGTATTATCTTAAGCGAAAGCCGGAAATTTTTCGGCTTTCGTTTTCTTTTTTTATTCAGTGTGGTATAATATAATAAATCATTCATTTTTCGGAGAAGCCAATGAAAAAAGAAACCGTTAAAAATATAATAAAAATCGTATTTGCTGTCGCCATATTTGTTACGGCAATAGTCAATTATGACTATCTTTCAAATCTTGACGTCCGTGTGCTGATAGCCGGTGCGTCATCATTGCTGATTGCCGAATTGATAATACTCGGCGTTTATGCAGTCAAAGCCGTTTTAATGGTCATTCCTGCATCGCTGATTTATATTTCCGTAGGTATGGCTTTTGACACAAAGCGAGCGGTCATTGTTAATCTTCTCGGTATTGCCATTGAGGTCACGGTAACATTTTTCATGGGTAAATTTCTCGGCAAGGACGCCGTTGAAAAGAAAATTCGCAACACAAAAGCAGGCGACAAATTTTTCTCCATGCTTGATAAAAACCGAAACGTAGCAATTTTTCTTATGCGATTTATCCCTGCCTTTCCGATTGATTTTTCATCGCTGTTTATGGGTGCATTTGATTTTAAATTTTTGCCATATCTGTTGCTTTCGGTTCTCGGAATTGCACCGAGAGTCATTGCTTTCACAATTCTCGGCGACGGAATATATGACCTTATTCCGATGAAATATATTGTCCTTGCGGCAATTTGCTCCATTCCGATAGTAATTGCGGTTCTGCTGATAAAAAAATACATCGGTAAAAAGAAAAAACCTAAAGAAAATGAATAATTTTTTATAAAATCCCTTGCTAAAATATCAGAAATATATTATAATAAACAAGATATTGCAGGAGATTATATCTGAAGCATTATTTCAGTCATGTGGTGTGTTGGTCCTGTGCGACGGGGTGCCGCGAACCATGTCAGGCGGGGAACCGAGCAGCATTAAGCGGTTAACACCGTGCGACACAGTACGGCCTGCACACCATGTGACTGAGATAATGCTTTTTATTATTACAAAAGGAGGAATATGCGATGTATCGAGTGCTTTACAGAAAGTGGAGACCTCAGACATTTTCCGACGTTGTCGGCCAAGAGCATATTACCTCAACCCTTGCTCATGAAATTGAATCGGGTAAAGTTTCTCATGCCTATCTTTTCACAGGCTCAAGAGGAACGGGTAAAACCACTTGCGCAAAGATTTTTGCAAAGGCGGTCAACTGTCCGCATACTCATAACGGAAATCCCTGTAACAAATGCGAGATTTGTAAGGGTATAGACGATGGTTCAATTCTTGACGTTATTGAAATTGACGCAGCCAGCAACAACGGTGTTGACAATATCCGTGACCTTCGTGAGGAGGCAAACTATACACCCGTCCATACAAAATACCGTGTGTATATAATCGACGAGGTTCACATGCTTTCAATCGGTGCATTCAATGCACTTCTTAAAACTCTTGAAGAGCCTCCCGAGCATGTTAAGTTTGTCCTCGCTACTACAGAGGTTCATAAACTTCCGGCAACCATACTTTCAAGATGTCAGCGCTTTGATTTTCACAGAATCACACCTGAAAATATCAGTGCCAGACTTAAATATGTTGCAGGTGAAGAAAAAATTGAGCTTGATGATGACGCATCGCTTCTTATAGCAAGAATTGCCGACGGTGCAATGCGTGACGCACTTTCTATTCTTGACCGCTGCGCCGGAATTAATGACCATGTTACTGCAGAAGTTGTAAGCAACGCTGCAGGATTGGCCGGCAAAGGTCATCTTTTTGACATGGTTGACAATATTAATCAAAACAATTCACCCGAGGTTCTTTCCATAATTGACAAACTTCACGGTGAATCATGTGATATGGAAAGGCTTTGTTCCGAGCTTATCAATCATTACAGAAATTTAATGATGATTAAGACGGTTAAAGAACCGCAAAAACTGATTGTTTGCACAGATCATGACCTTGAACTTTACAAAAAACAAGCGGATAAAACTAATCTTTATAAAATACTTAACTGCATTTCTTTACTTGAAGAAGCTTCAACGGTGCTCAAAAACAGTTCAAGCAAGCGCACGGAAATGGAGCTTACGGCAGTTAAAATGACTATGCCCGGAATTTCAAATGACAATACTGCCATTCTGAGTCGAATTGATAACCTTGAAAAGGCAATTAAAGGCGGAAAATTTGTTACTGAAAATCAAACGGAAAAAGTTAAAGAGGAAACCAAGTCCACACAACCTATTAAAGACTCGGAGCTTCCTCCTTCACCGCCGGAAACTCAGTATGAAATTCATAATGAACGCCAAAAAAATAAAGCAGATAATGATACGGAAGAAGATACTTTATTTACTCAATGGGGTGAGGTTCTTTCGCTTCTTGATGTTTCCGATAAACCGCTTACAGGTATTCTGGGCGCTTCATCAGCTTATATCAGAGGAGATTTCATTCTCATTAAATGCGATAATCCTATATTTTCACAGTTTATTCGTCAGAGCAATCATTCAATGGCGATCAGAAAGGCTGTTTTTGATGTAACCGGCAGAAAATACAGACTCGGAATTTATAAATCAAGTGACAATCAAACGGAGAATAAAGATCCGCTTGCCGACCTGATAAAAAAAATTAACGGGTGATAATTATGTCTCCTAAAATCAGCATAATTATTCCGTCATACAATGAAGAAAAAAACATTTCAAGATGCCTTGATTCAATTTTAAATCAAACATTTTCTGATTTTGAGGTTCTTTGTGTAGATGATGGAAGCAATGATAATACTTTTGATATTATAAAAGAATATTCAAAAAAAGATAACAGAATTATTCCGATGAAAAATCCCGAAAAAGGTGTTTCATCTGCAAGAAATTTCGGTATTAATAATGCAAATGGCAATTATATCGGATTTGTTGATTCGGATGATTTTATTCAGCCGCAAATGTATGAATTTCTTTATAGAGCAATTATTGAAAATAAATGTGATTTTTCCGTTTGTCGCTATAAAAAAACTACCGAATTAATTGAAAAAAATTTTGAGTATAAAGCAGAAAAATTTATACCTGAAAATTTTATAAGCTTTTACGATACTGAATTTACAAACAATAATGAACTTGTTTTTTCATCGGCATGTACAAAGTTAATTTCAAAAAAATTTTTAAACAATATCCGATTTAAAAATTATAAAATCGGTGAAGATACGGTTTTTAATTCTGAGATTTATTCAAAAGCAGACAAGATTATTTTTATTGATGCCGAGTTGTATAATTATTTTAATAATACAAAAAGTGTCAGTTTCACAGAGCTTTGGAATGAAAAATGGTTTGACCTTCTTGAAACAAGATTTATTTCATATGACCTTTTAAAAAATAAAAATAAACTTCTTGCGGCTTTTTATCTTGAGCGTGGAATGAAATTTTTACTTTCGTATCGCTTTAATTTAAAAGGTTCACCAAATGAAAATAAATTTAAGAATCCAATAAAAAAATATTTTAAAAAATATTATATGCCTTTTATGAAATGCGAGAACATTTCTTTAAAAAATAAAATTTCTGTTCCTATCTTTTTTCTGTTTCCTTTTTTTTATAATAAGTTCAGAAAAATGACGGACAAAACACTTTAAATATGAAAGGATAATTATAATGAAAGCAAGAATTCCCGGCGCCCAGAATCAGGGCAACATGATGAAAAAAATTCAGCAGATGCAGGAAGATATGACAAGAATTCAAGAAGAAATTGAAGCAACAGAATATACTTCTTCTGTCGGCGGAGGAGCTGTTGAGGTTACAGTCAACGGTTCTCACGAAGTGCTTTCAATAAAAATGCAGCCGGATGTTGTTGACCCCGAAGATATTGAAATGCTTGAAGATCTTCTTATTTCTGCTCTTAATGAGAGCATTAAAAAGGCTAACGATGCAATGGATCAAGGTATGGAAAGAGCCAAAGGCGGACTTTCAATTCCGGGACTGTTTTAAAAATGGCACGCAACGTTATTCCTCTTACAAATCTTATTGAGCAATTTGAACGTATGCCAGGAATCGGACATAAAAGTGCACAAAAGCTTGCATTTTATATTCTCGGAATGTCCGACGATGAGGCAAAACGATTTGCCGAAAACATTCTTCTTGCAAAAGAAAAAATTCATCGCTGCAGAGTTTGTTGTGATTTAACAGACAGCGACGTTTGTTCAATCTGCAATGATGATAAAAGAGACCATTCAGTTATTTGTGTTGTTGAATCTTCAAAGGATGTTATTGCAATCGAGCGTACCCGTGAATATAACGGGCTTTATCATGTGCTTCATGGTTCAATTTCTCCGATGAACGGAATCGGCCCTGACGAGATTACAATTAAAGAACTTATTTCCCGTCTTTCCGATGACAATATAAAAGAAATTATTATGGCAACCAACCCAACGGTTGAGGGAGAAGCAACAGCAATGTATATTTCCCGTCTTATCAAACCTATGGGTATCAAGGTTTCACGTTTAGCATACGGTGTACCTGTCGGTGCCGACCTTGAATATGCCGATGAAATTACGCTGACAAGAGCACTTGAAGGAAGACAAATACTGTAATTATTTTCCACACTTTCTTCAACATTCTTTCCACAGCTTTCAACATTTCAACACCGTTATTTATTTAACAAAATTTTCAACAAAAAAATAAACACATTTTCAACAGGAAAAATCATCTTCAATCAACGCTATTTCAATGAAATTTCCTGTTTTCCACACTTTTAACAGCCCCTACTACTAATACTATAATATTTATATTATTTATTTATCTCAGAACCCGTCAGGAGGAATTTTAATGAAATTCGTATGTGAAACCTCAAATCTTTCAATTGCATGTCAAAATGTTCAAAGAGCTGTGTCAACAAAGTCATCTATTCCCGGAGCAGAGGGAATTATGATTAAGACAACCGTCAACGGTCTTTCATTGACAGGATATGATCTTGAGATTGGTATCAACACAAATATTTATGCAAAGGTTGAGGAAGAAGGCGCAATTATCATTAATGCAAAGATTCTTTGCGAAATTCTTCGTAAAATTCCGAATCAGACAGTCACATTTGAATCTGATGAACGAAATCTTGCTGTAATCAGAAGCGGCGATATCAAATATGAAATCATGGGAATTTCGGCTGAAGAATATCCGGAGCTTCCGACGGTTCAGGGAGGATTTTCAATTAATCTTAACAAAAAGCAGCTTGAAGAGATGGTTAAACAAACAATCTTTGCAGTTGCTGTTACGGATACAAAAGTCGTATATACGGGTATCAAATTTGAAATATCCGATAATGAGCTGAAGCTTATTGCTGTTGACGGTTTCAGGATGGCAATAAGAAAGGAATTTATAGATTATAAGGGAGAAGACATAACCTTCATTGTTCCGGCAAAAACCATGAACGAAATTATTAAAATTTCCGTTGAAGAAGAGAATGAAGAAGAGACAGAAATTTCGATTGGCGTCGGCAAACGCCATATCATTTTTGAAGTAAACGGTTACAGCGTCATTTCACGACTTCTTGAGGGTGAATTTCTTAATTATAAGCAGACAATTCCTACAACGGCAATGACTACGGTTGAGGTTGATACAAGAAGTCTTATTGAAAGCATTGAGCGTACCTCACTTATTATTACGGACAGAACCAAGAGTCTCATAAACTGCGTATTTGATACAGATTTTATCAGAATATCAAGCATTACGTCATTAGGAACAGCCAGCGACAAGGTAAGCGCAGATGTTGACGGCAGCAGGGTAGAAATAGGCTTTAACAATCGTTACTTTATAGAGGCTCTGAGAGCTTGTAACACCGATAGAGTAAAAATTATACTTAACGGTGCCGTTTCTCCGATTCTTATTCTTCCGACAGAGGGCGACAGCTTTACATTCCTTGTACTTCCCGTGAGGTTGAAGAAAAATGCTTAACAACAGAAAAATAAAGCTTAAAATAAAAGAAAAAGAAGTTATTCAAAAGCACATAACAACCGATTTTATCAGACTTGATGCTTTTTTAAAGCTTTGTGATGCGGTTCAATCCGGAGGCCATGCAAAAATCGTTATTCAGGACGGTGAAATTAAGGTTAACGGAGAAACTTGTGAGCAGAGAGGAAAAAAGCTTAGGGTAGGAGATAAGGTCGAATTCGAACACAAAATTTATGAGATAATCTGAGAATCTGACTATGAATATTGAAAAAGCTGTTATAAAAAATTTTCGTAATATTGAAAACATGGAATTTGAACCGAGTAACGGTATAAATGTTATTTACGGTGAAAACGGACACGGAAAAACAAATATTATCGAAAGCATATGGCTTTTTACAGGCTGCAACAGTTTCAGAACAAGAAAAAATGTTGAATTGATTAATAAAAATTCCGATAGTTCTGAGCTTTTTACCGAGTTCAATTCAAACGGCAGACATCAGAATGCAAAGCTTATAATAAAAGAAAAAAAGGAAGCATATTTAAACGGTATAAAACAGATTTCACCGAGAAAATTTCTTGGTGAATTTCAAGCTGTTGTTTTCTCGCCTTCGGTTCTTTCCGTAATAAGAGACGGCCCGTCGGAAAAAAGAAAATTTCTTGACATTGCAATAAGCCTGATAAGACCCAATTATGCCGCTTTGCTTTCAAAATATAACAAAACAATTATTCAAAGAAATTCGTTATTAAAGCAAATCGGAACCGAAAAAAAGGGAGAAGATTTGCTTTTTGTTTTTGACGAAGAATTGGCACGCTGCGGCGGCAAAATTATTGATTACAGATTAAAGTATATTGAAGATTTAAGCAATTCTGCTCCGATAATTTATTCCGAAATTTCAAATGGGCGGGAAAATATGAAAATTTCATATATTAATTCGCTTAAAGATTCGGGGACAAATAATGTTGAATGGTCTGAAATTTTATATAAATACCTTTCGGAAAATCATGAAAAGGATATTATAAGACAGGCCACTTCATTCGGACCGCATAAGGATGATATTGAAATTTTTCTTGATGAAATGAATGTAAGAAACTACGGTTCACAAGGCCAGCAGCGTTCATGTGCTCTCTCATTAAAAATCGGTGAAGCAACAATATTAAAAAATCTTTCCGGCGAACAGCCTATTGCGTTGATGGATGATGTTATGAGTGAGCTTGATGAAAACAGACAAAAATATTTGATGAAATTTTTTGATGGCTGGCAGGTTTTTGTTACCTGCTGTGATTTGTCTCATAAAAGTAAAATAAATTCGGACAAGGTTTTTGAAATTTGTGACGGAAGGATAGTGTAAAATGTTTCTTCATCTCGGACAAGATACGGTTATAATTGAAGATGATATAATAGGAATATTTGATCTTGATACAACGACGGTTTCAAAGCCTACAAGGGATTATTTAAAGACAATGCAAAAAGGCGGAAATGTTGTTAATGTCAGCTATGATTTGCCAAAGTCATTTGTTATAACCTGCAAAAAAAAGTCAAACAAAAAAACTATGTTTATTTCTCCTATTTCTACAGCAACATTGTTAAAACGTTCGGAAAATGTCAATTATCTTAAAGACATAAAATAAAGAAAGGATAAATGAAATATGAAAACAGGAATTATTGACTGCGGCGGCGGGCTTAGAGACATATACGGAGCAGGTGTATTTGACTATTGTCTTGATAATAATATTTCATTTGATGTTATAATCGGAATTTCAGCCGGCAGCGCAAATCTTGCTTCTTATGTTTCCGGTCAAAGAGGCAGAAATTATCACTTCTATTACGACTATCCTTTCAGAAAAGAATACATGAGCGTTGAAAATTTTATAAATAAAAAATGTTATCTTGATCTTGATTATGTTTATGGGGAATTGAGTAATCAAAATGGAGAAAATCCGTTTGATTTTGAAAAATTTTGCGAAAATAATTGTGAAAAATATATTATTGCTACTGATGCTAAAACAGGTAAAGCACAGTATCTTAACGCAAATGAAATGAGTAAAAATAATTATTGGATGTTGAAAGCTTCTTCATGTATTCCTGTTGTTTGCTCACCTGCTGTTGAAAATGACATCAGATATTTTGACGGGGGCTTGAGTGACCCTATACCGATAGATTTTGCAATAAAAAAAGGATGCGAAAAAATCGTTGTTATTTGGACGAAACCTATAAATGAAGTTGGAAATTATAAGATTGATGAAATGGCCGGTCATGCTTTAAAAAAGAAATACCCAAATATTTCTAACGATCTTTTAAACAGAAAAGAAAAAATTGAAAAGGCATTGGAATATGCAAAAAAGCTTAGAGAAGAAGGCAAGGTTTTAATTGTTAGTCCCGAAAGCATTGGAAAAATGAGTACGCTTACGAAAGATAAAGAAGCACTTGACATGCTATATAAAACAGGCTATGCCGACGCTAAAAAGATAATTGAATTTTTAAAATAAAAAACGCTGTGACGAAATCAAATTATTCGTCACAGCAATTTTTTATTATATTATTATTTCATGTTTGCAACTGCATTTGTCAGCAATGAATATGCAGAAGAAATATCGTTTGATGTTGCAGACGGATTTCCGAGAACTGTTCCTGCGTTCATTAGTGCAGCTGTATTGAGATTCCTCCAATTCTTTCCCCACGGAATAGAATATCACTATTAAACAAAATAGTCAATAATATTTAATAAAAATATTTTAATTTATATTATATGCACAAATATTTCTTTTGTAATCAATATAAAAATTTTTAAAAATCTTATATTGAAATCTGTTAGATTATATGATAACATTTTAGTCTGAAAAAGGAGTTACAAAATGGATAAATTTATAATCGCACAAATTTTCGGATTTGCAGGTCTTGCCTGTTCCGTTGCTGCTTATCAATGTAAAAAGCACAGAAGCGTTATGCTTTTGAAAACTTCAAACGAATTACTGTTTGCGTTTCAATATTTTTTTCTCGGTACATATACGGGAATGGCTATGAACATAATAAGCTCGATAAGAAATCTGACATTTTCATATCTTGTAAAAAAAGAAAAGAACACTCTTCCTTTTCAAATTATATTTTGTATTGCATTTATTGTTTCGGGTATTCTTACATGGAAAAATTATTTAAGTTTGATTGTAATATTAGCAAAGCTTTTAACAACTGTTGTTTACGGAATGAAGAATACAAAATATCTTCGTTTTGCAACAGTACCTACAAGTATATTCTGGTTAATTTATAACTTCAGCTGCAAGGCGACAGCCGGTGTTATTTCAGAAATTCTATCGCTGATTTCGTTAATAAGCGCCATAATAAGAATAGATATAATCGAAGAAAAAAATAAAGCAGATCGGTAAAAAATGATCTGCTTTATTATATTATCTTATTCTCTTATAAAATCCCAAACATATATTTAAAAAATGACACTAATTTTTCATAAAGCTTTTTGAAAATTGAAGTTGATTTTTCTTCATTTTTTATGTCGGATTTTTCATCGGATTTCGGTTCTTCTTCAGTCGTGATATCCTGAGATATTATACTGCTGTATTCATCAAAAATTGCTGAGGTTTGAATACTTTCATTTTGTGAAACAGTTGAAAGAAGTAGGCCGGCCTGCTCAATTATAGCAAGATCATCGGCATTTATTACGTTGTCGTGATTACAGTCGGCTGCAAGTCTCATTGCCGGACTCGGTGTGAGCATTCCATTCATAATGAGTGAGATTAATGTTGCGTCACAGCCGTCATAAATTCCGTCTCCGTTAACATCACCAAAAACAACAACGGTATATGTTTTAACAACATTTCCTGTTTTCTCATCAACAATCTTTATTTCATCACCGGTTTTAGCTTTTGAAACATCTTCAATATCAAAACGAGTTCCGTTTTTTAAACCGATTGACTGATTAACGGGTTCGGTAATATTTTCAAGAATATTAAATCCATAAACCAGATCGTTTTGCTTTGTGAATGAAAGAGGACCTGAATTTTTTATCAGCTCAACATCAACTTTGATTTGCAATCCTGCGTCAACAGTCGCTTGGGTGATATTGATTGTGCCTACTTTAGTTTCATATCCGCTTTTAGTGACGGAATATGTATACTTGCCCGCTGAAACACGGAAATAGTTTTCGCTGTTAATGGGTTCAACAACATTTCCCTGCTCATCTTTTAAAGAGAGAGTAGTATCGGTATAAGGAATATTAAACTGAACTGTACATTTTGCATATTCGGTCTTTGTTACAAGGAACGGCTGAACATAGCAGATTCCGCCTTTACCGAGAATATAGATACGAACATAAGAATTAATCTGATCCTCATAATCGTTGAGATCAAATGTAATTGTATCATTATCGTTTGCAACGCTCTTTTCACCGATAACGTTACCGTCGGCAACAATCTTTACAGTGTGAGCATTATAAGGATTGATGCTGATTTGATTCGTTTCGTTATCAACATTTACTCTGCTGACCATAGGAAACGGTCCCTGAGCCTCAAAGCCGTCGCCGAGTTCCCAATCGTTCTTTGATGTTTTTGAGCATGCAAAGAATGTTCCGTTTTCCATGCTTGTACGGATATTTGCCTGTGTATTCTTAGGCATTATAAAATACTGAGCATTGTTTTCAACATCGCCGAAATCATGAGCATCGTCCTCACAGAAGCCCCAAATATTTCTGCCTTGCGGTGCAGTGAGCTTAAGAGTTTCATCATAAAGATAACGGTCGTTATGGGTTCTGTTGTCCTTTGTATTAACAAGCTCCATTCCTATGCAGGCAGAATAGTTAAGGAAGATACTTGCAAATTTTTTTACGAACTCCTCGTTGTAAGTGTTTATGTCGTGTCTGCCTTCTGTCCACTCACCGACATGGTTTATGTGACAAATTCCGCCGGCAGCCTGACTCTTTTTTACCGCATCCTCAGGCCACTTTGAATCAAGCTCAAGATCACCGTGACCGCAATCGGCATAATAGCTGTTAACATGGCATTTTGCTGTTGAAGAACCATTAAGCTCGATACCGAGAGGAACCTCGGTCATACCGTCTCCGCCTCTGTCAGAACCTGTTGTAATCTGCTTATATCTTTCTTCGGTCAGCTCATCAACATTACCGTGTTTAAAGTACTGATAACCGAAAATTGGAAGACGTGCTTGATCCTTTGTCCATGAATAGTTGACTGTACCGTGATCGGTAAGTGCAAGAGCCTGATAACCGAGAGAATAATATTTTTCAATCATATCGTTAAGCTCAATATCTCCGTCACTTCTTACGGTATGAACATGGGTTGCGCCTTTATATGCTTTCCATGTGTCCCAATCAATTGTTTCATAAGGATTTGAAATTGTAAAGTCGTATTGTCCGATCGTATCTCCTGTAGCTGCGAATGCCTGACTTGTAAGGACTGCAACACTTGAAAGAACAAGAACAATACTCAAAAGAATTGATAAAACCTTTTTCACTTTTGTACCTCCGAATTACATAATCTTCCTCATATAATATAACAAAAATATTTGAATTCGTCAACAATTCATTTGTTATGATTATAACTTTTTACGTTTTATACAAATGAGATTTTTGAATTTTTACTTTTTATAAAATACATTGTGCATTTTGACTATTTAATATTATTTTGTATATCTTTTTTATACAATTCTAATTATTAATTATCACTAAATCTTCCAAAAGAAATGATAAAATAAAAAGAAAGAGGTGATTTAATGTTTTTCAAAAAGAGTATTTCACTGTTGATGACTGTTATAACAATTTGTTTATCATTTATATATAATGTTTCGGCATTTGATAATGATATCGATGATTATAATTTTACAAATCTTATTGTATTTGCAAAATTTAATGATGAAGAAGAATTTATTGATCGTAATTACGGTGAAACCGTCAGAAAGATTACCGACAATTCATACAATACCGCCGAATATAATGTTTCTGATTATTTTTATTCTGTTTCTTCCGGTAAAGTTAAGATGAAAAGTTTATTTCTTTTTGATAATGGCGGTTCATTAACGCTTAGCAGAAAAAGAGCCTACTATGCTTCTCAAAGCGATGAAAATCCGGACGGTTATGCAAACAGCCGAGAGCAAGCCGAACGTCTGTATCAATTAAAAGAAGATTGGTCACAAGCAATAAATAATATAGTAAAAAAAGAAATTACAGATTATGATGGAAAAGAAAAATATAGTTTAAATGAGCTTGATAAAAATAACGATGGATATATTGATTTAATTACGATAATTTATAAGCCAACCGAACAAACCAACATTTCCGTTGAATGGGCGTCTCCTTTATGGAATTATCGTGATCAAACAAATCTTGTTGAAATTAAAACGGAAAAGAAAACCATTCAAAGCCGTGCGTATGTTCAAATGACAAAGGATTATAAATATCTTTATACCGATACATTGGGAAATAAAATAACGGCTATCGGTGTTAATTGTCACGAGACAGCTCATGCATTCGGTCTTTACGATCTTTATCAGTCGTCGTATCAACCGGTCGGGTATATGTCCGCAATGGGTAAGCATACAACCGAGGTTGCACAATTTATTTCAGTAAAAGAACGTGAAGCACTCGGTTGGTTAAATAATAAGAATATATATCACATTTTAAATGAAGGTGATTACACTTTAAAACCTGTAAAAGATGGGTTTACCGATAATGTAATCGGGTATAAAATGGATATCCCTGAAATAAATAAAACCCTGTATCTTGAATACAGAAGATTTGACGGAAAGGGGAGCAAATACGATTCGCAAAAGAAAGAGCTGTTTCTTGCAAACGGGTCAAAAATCAAAGGGCTTTCTTTAAAAAGCGGACTGGTTTGCTATTTATTAAAAACCGGTATAAAATTTCCGAGTAATGTTCAGTCAAGCGTTAATAATTGGAATTACAGTGTTGCGGGCGGTCAGTATAACAATAAACCCGATGCAGCATTATCCCTCGGAGAAGAGATAGAAATAACAGACGGTCTTTATATAAATGTAACAGAAATGACCGAGAATGAATTGACATTTCATATCGAAGGAAATTTCTTCAATTCATCGAGCCTGCCTTCTGTAAACGGAGTTGAAATTACTTCTTTTCCGGATAAAATCTGTGTGGGAGAAAGCTTTAATTTCAGTGCAAATGTTTTAGGAAAAAACAATCCGCCGCAGACGATTATTTGGAGCATTGAAAATAATTCCGATGATAAAACAACGATAAATGAAAACGGAAAACTTTTTATCGGCGAAATTGAAAAATCAAATGAAATAACAGTAATTGCATCGTATGAAAATAAATATTCCGACAAGAAAATTATTTTAGTTGAAAGAAAAGCGCATGATTTTGAATACCATAAAGCCGTAAAAGCAACGTGTGAAACGGACGGCAATTTTGAATATTATCGTTGCCGTGAATGCGGGAAATATTTTGTTGATATGGGCGAAACTTTTGAAGAAACTACAATTGAAAATATGATTATAAAAAAGACAGGACATATTCCCGGAGAATGGAAAGTTGTTAAACCGGCAACCTCGGAAGAAAACGGAATTATGGAGCAAAGATGTGTAGGCTGCAATAAACTGATGGCTTCAAAAGAATATAGTTTTTATCCTGAAAACCCGAAAGAAAATGTAAATTCTTTTCTTAGTTACTTTAAAAATCTTATAAAAAAGTTTTTTGAAATTATAAAAAATATTTTAGTTAGAAGATAAAAAAATCGACACGACTTTTTGCCGTGTCGATTTAAATTTATTCTCTGATTATGCCTTGCCTGCGCAGCCGAGAACTGTGTTGATCTTGTGCTCAACCATTCCCTCAATAGCCTCACGAGCGGGCTTGAGATACTGGCGAGGATCGAAATCGCTCGGATGCTCAACAAAATGTTTTCTGATAGCAGCTGTCATTGCGAGACGAAGGTCTGAGTCAATGTTGATCTTGCAAACTGCCATTGTTGCAGCCTGACGAAGCATATCCTCGGGGATACCGATTGCATCCGGCATGCTTCCGCCGTATTTATTGATTTCTTCAACAAACTCGGGGATAACGGAAGATGCACCGTGAAGAACGATCGGGAAGCCCGGAAGTCTCTTTGATACTTCTTCAAGAATATCAAAACGAAGCTGCGGCTTCTGGCCGGGTTTGAACTTGTATGCACCGTGGCTTGTACCGATAGCAATAGCAAGTGAATCAACACCTGTACGCTTTACGAAATCCTCAACCTGATCGGGATTTGTGTATGAAGCGTCTTCAGCGTTAACGTTGACTTCATCCTCAACACCTGCAAGCTGTCCGAGCTCACCCTCAACAACAACGCCGTGAGCGTGTGCATAGTCAACTACTTTCTTTGTAAGAGCAACGTTCTCCTCATAAGGAAGTGAAGAACCGTCGATCATAACGGAAGTGAAACCGCCGTCGATGCAAGCCTTACAGGTCTCAAAATCCGGGCCGTGGTCAAGGTGAAGAGCAATCGGAAGACCGGACTCCTCAACAGCAGCCTCAACAAGCTTTACAAGGTAAAGGTGATTAGCATAAGCACGTGCACCCTTGGAAACCTGAAGGATAAGGGGAGCATTGAGCTTCTTTCCTGCTGCAACGATTCCCTGAATGATTTCCATGTTGTTTACGTTGAAAGCACCTACAGCGTAGCCGCCTTCATAAGCGTCTTTGAACATTTTTGTGGTTGTTACAAGTGGCATAAAAAACACTCCTTTGTTTTATTACAGGATAATTATATCATTTTTATCCTTTTTGTCAATGTGAAATTGATATAAATTTAACGCACTTCAAAAGGTTTTAAAAACTGTTAAAATGACGTTAATTATTTGATAATATCTGTTCCCATGTAAGGCACGAGAACCTCAGGAACAGTAACAGTTCCGTCAGCATTCTGATAGTTTTCAAGAATTGCTGCGGTGGTTCTGCCGATAGCTACGCCCGAGCCGTTAAGTGTGTGAACAAGCTGAGCCTTGCTCTTGGGATCTTTCTTAAATCTGATAGCGGCACGGCGAGCCTGGAAGTCCTCAAAATTGGAGCATGAAGAAATTTCAACATATCTGTTGTAGGACGGCATCCAAACCTCGATATCGTATGTCTTTGCCGATGAGAAACCGATATCACCCGTTGAAAGACAAACTACACGATAAGGAAGTCCGAGAAGCTGAAGAACTCTTTCAGCGTCGTTCGTAAGCTTTTCAAGCTCATCATAAGAAGTTTCGGGATCAACGAATTTAACAAGCTCAACCTTGTTGAACTGGTGCTGACGGATAAGGCCTCTTGTGTCACGGCCTGCCGAGCCTGCCTCTGCACGGAAGCATGCGGAATAAGCGCAATACTTAATCGGAAGCTTACTGCCGTCAAGAATTTCATCTCTGTGCATGTTGGTTACGGGAACTTCGGCTGTCGGAATGAGGAAAAGATCATCGGTTGTTTTGAATGCGTCGTCCTCAAACTTAGGAAGCTGACCTGTACCTGTCATCGATGCTCTGTTAACAAGGAACGGAGGAAGAATCTCGGTATATCCATGTTCGGTGTGCGTATTGAGGTAAAAGTTGATAATCGCTCTTTCAAGTCTTGCGCCGAGACCTTTGTAGAAATGAAAGCGTGTACCGGTTACCTTTGCAGCTGTTTCAGGATCAAGAATTCCGAGGTCTGCACCGATATCCCAATGAGCCTTATAATCAAAGTCAAACTTTCTTGGCTCACCCCAGCGGCGAATTTCAACATTTTCGCTGTCATCTTTGCCGATAGGAACGCTCTTGTGCGGAATATTCGGGAATTCATAGATAAGGGATTTCTGCTTTGCGTCAAGCTCTGCAATTTTAGCGTCGTCCGCTTTGATTTTTGACTTAATCTCATTCATTCTTGTCATGATTTCAGAGATGTCGCCGCCCTCTTTCTTGATCTGAGGAATTTTTTTACTTGCGGCGTTCTGCTCCTGCTTGAGAGCATCGGTTGCTTTCATAAGCTCACGACGTTCTGCATCAATTTCAAGAACCTCATCAACAATAGCATCCATATCCTTGTTTCTTGTTTTCATGGCTGCTTTAACCATTTCCGGATTTTCACGAATAAGTTTGATATCTAACATCTTTACCACTCCAATTTATATTATTTACCGTTTTATATTATTTGCCGTAATTTTCGAGTTTCATTGCAAGACCTTCAAGATCGTCCTTGTCAAAAAATTCTATTTCAAGAACACCTGCATCTTGCTTTGCTTCTTTAATTTTAACTTTTCTTCCAAGATTTTCAACCAATGCAATCTCCACTTCGCTGAAAAATTTATCTCTCTTTTGTTGCTTTGCAACTTTTGGTATTTTTTTTGATTTTTTCACAAGGTTTTCAACTTCTCGAACCGAAAGATCTTCCTTAATAATCATCTTTGCCGTTTGAACTATCATATCTTCACTGTCAAAACCAAGTAAAGCTCTCGCATGACCGGGTGAGATAAGATTATTTTTTACCATATCCTGAATTTCATTCGGAAGTTTGAGAAGCCGCAGTGCATTTGCAACCGCAGGACGTGATTTTCCGACCTTTTCGGCGGCCTGTTCCTGTGTGATATTAAGCTCATCCATCATGTAGCGATAACCGAGTGCTTCTTCAAGCGGATTGAGATCTTCTCGTTGAAGATTTTCAATCATCGCTATTTCAATTACTTTCTCATCGGTAAGCTCTTTTATTACAACCGGAACCTCTGTAAGTCCGGCAATTCTCGCTGCTCTCCAACGTCTTTCACCTGCAACAAGCTGGTAGCTTCCGTTTGCAAGAGGTCGCACAACAAGCGGCTGAAGAACGCCATGCTGTTCTATGCTTTCGGCAAGCTCCGAGAGAGATTTTTCGTCAAAATCTTTTCTCGGTTGGTCATGGTTTGGTTCAATCTCCATAATTCTTAGTTTATTGACGGAGGGATTTATCTCTTCAACGGAGTTGTCGGCAAAAAGGGAATCAAGTCCCCTGCCCAGTCCGCCTAATTTTTTTGCCATTATCAGGATACCTCCTTACCGTTTTGTTTTAAAAATTCATCGGCAAGAGCATCATATGCCATTGCGCCTTTTGAACTTTTATCATAATAATGTATCGGCAGTCCATAGCTTGGCGCTTCGGAAAGCTTGACATTTCTCGGAATTGCCGTTGCATAAACCTTCTTTGGAAAAAATCGTTTAAGCTCCCCTACTACCTGCTGAGTTAAATTAAGCCGTCCGTCATACATTGTCAAAAGCACACCCTCCATATCAATATGCGGATTATAGAGTCTTTTAACCTGACGAATCGTTGACATGAGCTGTGAAAGGCCCTCAAGTGCGTAATATTCACACTGAATTGGAACTAAAACCGTATCTGCCGCACATAAAGCATTAAGTGTGATAAGACCCAACGAAGGCGGACAGTCAAGAAAAATAAAATCAAAATCCGACTTAATCGGAGCAACCGCATTTTTTATTTTGCTCTCACGGTGCTGCATATCCACAAGCTCAAGCTCTGCACCGGCGAGATTCATGTTTGACGGCAGAACCCAAAGATTTTCAAATTTTGTTTTTATCATTGCCTTTTCGATAGGTAATGAATTGACTATAACATCATAGGATGAGGTTTCAAGCTCTCTTTTGTTGATTCCGAGACCGCTTGAAGCGTTACCCTGAGGGTCAATATCCATCAAAAGAACTTTTTTACCCTTATATGCAACGGATGCTGCAAGATTGACGGTAGACGTTGTTTTTCCGACTCCGCCTTTCTGGTTTACAACCGCTATTGTTTTTGCCATATATTCACTTCCTTATATTCTCCGTGAATAAGATTATATCACAACTGTATGTAAAAGAAAAGCTTAAAATAAAAAATATCTTATGTTTTAAGGCATTTGTTTCACGTGAAACAAAAAAGACGGGATTCCCCGTCTCATTTGCAGCTTACATTTTCAGGTTTATTAATTTTAACAACATATTCAATATATTTGTCTGTTTCATTTTTAGTGGCAGATGCATTTATGCCGCTTTTCCTCATGGTGCTGACTGCGTGATTTAGTGTATTAATAAATATTCGAACATCTTTAAAAACCATTACCTTTTTGCCCTTTTTTTCTTTTTCCGGCTCTTTGTTAAGCATTTCCGTTATAAGTTGTTCAGATGCATTGACAGTCAGCCCTTGTTCAACTATTGTATCGAGAGCTTGTTCCATCATTGCAACTGTCGGCAACCTGAGCAAAGCCCTTGCATGACGCTCTGTCAGACCGTAAAGCATGACACTGTACCGTATTTCGTCGGGTAAACGAAGAATTCTTAATTTATTCGACAATGCTGACTGAGATTTACCAAGTTTTCTTGCAACCTCCTCTTGGCTAAATCCAAAACCCTTTATAAGCCGTTCTATTGCCATTGCTTCTTCAAAAAAGTGCAAGTTTTCTCTTTGCAAGTTTTCAATTACTGCGAGCAATGCAGATTTTTCCTCGTCGACATCAACCACAATTGACGGTATTGACGATAAGCCCGCCATTTTGCATGCTCTAAGTCTTCGCTCACCCGAAATGAGTTCATATTTACCGTTTTCCTTTTTTCTGACTGTGATTGGTTGCAATAATCCGTTGTAGTGAATGCTTTCTGCAAGTCCCTCAAGGTCATCCCAATTAAAGCTCTTCCTGGGTTGATGAGGATTTGGCTGAATAAGCCGTGCCGGAAGCATAATTACTTCATTGCTTTTTTTAAATTTTGTTTGGTTTTTGAGCATAGAATAAACCTCCTTATGCGTACCACAAAAATACTGTAACACGACAAAAGAAGGTTGTCCACTGTTTTTCATTGACTAAAAGTGCTGTATTTCACGTTGTTTTTCGTTTATGAGAGAGGTTTTTTTAATATTTGTGCCGAAGCTCGTGGATATTTTGACGGAGTTTGCGATATTTTTTTTGTTAAAATAACGTATCTTTCACCGCAATTATCTATGCTTAGCTCTTTAATTTCTTTAATCTTGCCGCCCAAAATTTTAATTGCGCCTTTTGCCGATGCAACTTCCTCCTCGGTTTTAGTCGACTTCATCGGAGCAAAATATCCTCCGATCTTTACAAAAGGCATGCAATACTCACTCAATGTGTTGAGATTTGCAACCGCCCTTGCCGTAACGACATCAAACTGTTCTCGGAAGCTTTCATCTTTTCCTGCAAGTTCAGCTCGCATATGAACTACGTTTGCTTTAAGGTCAAGTGCATTAAGAACGTTTGAAATAAATAAAAGTCGCTTGTTTGTGCCGTCAAGCAATGTCATAATTAGGTCCGGACGTGCAATCAGCAGGACAACTCCGGGAAATCCGGCACCCGTGCCGACATCAATAACCTTTGCATTTTCTTTAAAATCAACACATTTTAAAAGCGTAAGTGAATCTATAAAATGTTTATATACAATTTCATCGGCATCGGTTATTGCGGTGAGATTAAGAGTTTTGTTCGTTTCAACAAGCATTTCGGCATACCTATCAAGCCTCTTAAGTGCTGTTTCGTCGAGAAACACACCGATTCTTTCAGCTTCTGCTTTTAAAAGAGTTTTATTTATCATTTCTGCGCTCCTTTTCAAGATAGATAAGTAAAACTGATATATCAGACGGGCTAACACCGGATATTCTTGATGCCTGACCGATGCTGTGTGGCCGAATTTTTGAGAGTTTTTCTCTTGCTTCCAGTCTCAGACCGAGTATTGAATTATAATCTATATCATCTGAAAGCGTTTGCACCTCAAGTCGATGCATTTCGTCAACCTGTGACTGCTGGCGTTTAATATAGCCCTCATATTTCGTATCAATTTCAACTTGTTCAAAAATCTCATAAGGCAAATCAGGTCTGTCAACATCAATAGGTGTTAAACAGTCATATCCAATTTGCGGCCTTTTAAGCAAGTCACAAAGACGAACGCCTGTTGTTGCTTTAGATGTTTCACGTGAAACAAGAATTTTGTTTAATGCTTCAGACGGTGCGAAAACCGTTTTTTCAGTGCGTTCTTTCTCGGCAGCAATAAGATCAAGCTTTTTGAGAAACTTTTCATAGCGTTCATTATCTATAAGGCCTATTTCATGACCGATAGGTGTCAAGCGGCGATCGGCATTGTCCTGACGAAGTAATAGACGGTATTCAGAGCGTGATGTCATCATTCTGTAAGGGTCAGAACAACCTTTAGTTACAAGATCGTCTATTAGAGTGCCTATATATGAGCCTGAGCGTTCCAAAATCAGCGGTTTTTGCCCCTTAATTTTTCTTGCAGCGTTGATTCCGGCAACGAGACCCTGTGCCGCAGCCTCCTCATAACCAGAAGAGCCGTTAAACTGACCTGCACCGAAAAGACCGTCATAATCAAGAAATTCAAGACTTGCTTTAAGTGCAAGCGGATCAACGCAGTCATATTCAATCGCATAGGCTGTTCGCATAAGCTCGGCATGTTCGAGACCGGGAATTGTCCTGATAAATTTAAGCTGAACATCCTCAGGCAGTGAAGATGAAAGGCCTTGAAGATACATTTCTTCAGTATGCTCTCCACAAGGCTCTATAAAAATCTGATGTCTCTCTTTTTCAGCAAAACGGACGATCTTATCCTCGATGCTTGGGCAATAGCGAGGACCTTTACCGTCAATTTTACCGCTATAAAGCGGAGACCGATGCAAATTCTTTAAAATAACATCCTTGGTCTCAAGATTCGTATATGTGATATAACAAGGGAGCTTGTTCTGAATATTTCTTTTGTTATCAAATGAAAAAGGAACAATTCTTTCGTCGCCGTTTTGAATTTCAAGAGCATCACAGTCAACGGTTTTCTTATTTACTCGTGACGGAGTACCGGTTTTAAAGCGTCTTGTCGGAATTCCGATGCGTTTAAGGGCTTCACCAAGCTTTTTGGCCGGGAACATACCATCGGGACCGCTTTCATATGAAACGTCGCCGACATAAACTTTACCGCTGAGAAATGTTCCTGTTGCAAGAATTACACAATCGGCGGTATAAACTGCTTCAAGGTGAGTTTTAAGCTGCCATTTTCCGTTATCAAGCTTTTGAATGTCAGTAATTTCACCCTGACGAAGGTCAAGATTATCCTGCATTTCAAGTGCATGCTTCATATAGTCGGAGTAAAGACGACGATCAATCTGTGCACGCAAGCTATGAACAGCTGGGCCTTTTCCAAGATTGAGGATACGGCTTTGAAGAGTGTTAGCATCAGCCGCTTTACCCATTTCACCGCCGAGAGCATCAATTTCACGGACAAGATGTCCCTTTGAAGTACCTCCGATTGACGGGTTGCATGCCATATTGCCGACCCAGTCAAGATTTATCGTAAAAACACAGGTTTCACAGCCAAGACGTGCAGGAGCAAGACCGGCTTCAATGCCTGCATGGCCTGCACCGATAACTATAACCTGATAATCTTTTGCAAAATATTCCATAAAAATTCTCTTTTCTTTATTTTCCTACGCAGAATTGTCTAAAAACTTCATCGACAACCGCTTCACTTGCCTTTTGACCTGTTAATTCAAGCAATGCGGCAATCGCATCGTCAACACAAACACCGATTGCATCCGGAGTCAGACCAATGTTTAAAGCTTCAAGAGCATCATTCAAAGCGTTAACGGCCTTTTGGCAGCAAAGTCGCTGACGTTCGTTAACAAGCATTGCCGATGTTGTGTCAAAATTCTTTGTTCCCATAAGGTTTGCAACACGCTCGCAAAGTTCGTTATAACCATCGCCGTTTTTTGCTGAAATAAACAGAGGAGTATCAAGTGTGTCTTTTATGTATTCAACGTCAAGACATGGTTTAAGGTCGGTTTTGTTTATAATAGGTATAACATTTTTTCCCTTACATTCATCAATAAGCTCTCTATCCTCACCGGATAGCGGTTTTGAAAGATCAAAGACAGCAAAAACGATTGAAGCACGTTCAAGCTTCTTTTTGCTGCGTTCAACGCCAAGTTTCTCGACTATATCGCCTGTTTCCCTCATACCTGCGGTGTCGGAAATTCTGAGAATACATCCGTTAAGATTTATAGTTTCTTCAACAACGTCTCTTGTTGTGCCCTCAATTTCGGTAACAATGGAGCGGTCATAACCTGTCAAAAGGTTCATTAGAGTTGATTTTCCGACATTCGGCTTTCCGACTATTGCCGCTTCAACACCGTTTGTGATTGCCATTCCGCTGTCAAAGTTGTTTAATAATGCTGATAATTCCAAATTAGCATTATTAATTGTATTGTATAGTTCATTTTCTCCCAATTCTTCAATTTCATCGTCAGGATAATCGACCCAAGCGGCAATGTGAGCTGCGAGAGAAAGTAAAGATGAATTGATTTTGTCAATTTTTCGGCTGAGAGTTCCTTCAAGCTGGTTAAAAGCGGCGCTTGTGCCTTGTTCACCTTGAGCTGAGATAAGTGTCATAACGCTCTCGGCTTCGGAAAGGTCGAGTTTACCGTTGAGAAATGCCCTTTTCGTAAATTCGCCGGGAGTAGCGGCCTGCGCACCGTTCTGTAAAACAAGACGAAGAATTTTTTTCATAAGAACAATTCCACCGTGGCAGTTAATTTCAACCGTGTCCTCACCCGTGTAGCTGTGAGGTGCACGAAAAACAAGACAAACAACCTCGTCAACAGCAGATTCTCCGTCATAAATCTTGCCGAAATAAGCACGGTATCCCTTTGATGCGCTGAGTTTTTTTCCGTTTACCGAGACAAAAACTCTGTCGGCAATTTTGGTTGCATTTTTTCCCGATATTCTGATAATTCCAACGCCGCCGGTACCCAACGGTGTGGATATGGCGGCGATTGCTGATAAATCACTCATTATGGTGACCTCACAATTTAAGATTAATGTTATATCCTTCAAGGCGCATTGCTATACGCTTGAAGGCTTCCTTTGCTTTTGAATTGTCAAGCATTGTCATGCCCGTAACGGAGCAATAGGAAATTTTATTGTCCTCGGGAACAACTCCGATAAGCTGAAGCGATGTTGCGTCAATAACTTCATCTATATTAAGATAGTGTCCTCGAGTTGTTTGTTTTTTATTAAAACGGTTTATAACGAGCTTAATTTCGCAAACGCCAAGTGATGAAAGCTTGTCACCGGCAAATGAACCGACACGGACGCAGACTTCATCCGCTGTTGAAACAATAATTCCCTCGTCAGCGCACGCAGCAGCAAGAAGAAATCCTCCGCTAACGCCGGCCGGAGCATCCATGAGAATATAATCAAAGCTGTCGTCGTAATTTTCAATCATTTCTTTGACACTATGCTCGTTATATTCGTCGTTGAAATATGTCGGTGCGGTTAAAAGTGACGGACCAACGGTTGAGCGAAGGGCCTGCATTGGCTCACATGAGCCGGTAATAACATCGCCCCAGTTAAAAATACCCGTATCATCGGAAGCGAGAATAAGGTCAAGGCAACCCATTCCGATGTCAAAATCAACGACCAAAACGCTCTGACCCATGTTGCAAAGCTCAATGGCAATGCCTGCAGTCAGGGAGGACTTTCCCACGCCGCCTTTACCCGAAGCCAAAACAATTTTTCTTGCCATTTGATTCACTTCCTGTTCGATTTATCTAAGAAGATCGCTGTATTCGTTCTGTTCGCTTTGATCGTCCTGAACGTCGTCATCTTCGCCCGTTGTGACCCTGTTTTTATAATAATAATTGTAAATAGAAGATGCAATGGGAGAAAGGCTTCCGCCGGAATACGCACCCTCAACGGCAATAGCGACGCAAATTTCAGGATCATCATACGGTGCCATCGTAATAAGAAAACCGTTTGTGTAGATGCCGGTTTTACCGTTAATTGTTTTTTCAAGAGTTGACGTACCCGTTTTGCATGCAACCTCAACAACTGAATCATCAAAGCTTCCGGCAAGAGTTACGGTCGCAACACGGCGCATACCTTCTTTGATAATTTGAATGTTTTTCTTCTTGAATCCTGTTTCACAAAGAACCTCGGGCTGTTTTTCTTCAATAATCGTAGAGTTATCTGAGGAATAAACCGCTTTAACGATATGAGTAGCATAGCGTGTTCCGCCGTTTGCTATTGTTGAAACATAGTTACAAAGCTGAAGCGGAGTAAAGAGATTTCCGGCCTGTCCGATAGCCGATTGAAGCGAAAAACCGGTCTGCCATGTTTGGCCGATTGAGGCACGATAGCTCGGTGAATCAAGAACACCGATATTTTCATCAAGTTCAATGCCTGTCGGCTGGCCGAGGCCAAGCATTTCACGGTACATATTCATCTTTTCGATTCCAAGCAATTCCCCGCCGAAATGGTAGAAAAATATGTTACAGGAATCCTGAATAGCAGTTCTGATATCAATCGTTGATGTCTCGGGGTTATTGTTACATACAAGCCCGTATTTATATGTTCCCGTACATTCAATCGTCGAATTTTCATCGGCAACACCCTCCTCAAGAATACCTATTGCCGTTGAAACCTTGGCTGTTGAGCCGGGAGCATAGGTGCTCAGCAGTGCACGGTTATAAAGAGGAGAATTTGCATCCTTTGCAAGCTTTGAATAGTCCTTATAGTATGTATTGAGGTCATATGAAGGATATGTTGCAATGGCAAGTATATCGCCTGTTTTGCAATTCATAACAACCGTTGCACCGCCGCCCTTATTGGCACTGTCAAGTGAAGCAATTTTTGCGGCCAAGGCGTCCTGAGTGACCTTTTGAAGACCTGCATCAATGGTGAGAAAAACGTTATCGCCGTTTTCAAGGTTTTTGGTAACAGTTGTCTGTGTACCGTCGAGGGCTGTTGTAACAATCTTTGTTCCGTTTTTTCCTTTAAGCTGCTTTTCAAAGAGCTGTTCAATACCTGTTTTTCCGACAATATCGTCCATGCCGTAGCCGTCTTTTTTCAGTTCGGCATATTCCTCGGCACTTATAACGCCCGTAACTCCGATTATATGCGGAGCAAGGGTTCCGTCGGTATATTCACGGTAGTTACCGATTTTAATATCGACACCCTTATAAAATCGGCTGTTTTCCTTGATCACAGAGGCGACCTGATCGGTAACGTCGGTTGCAAAAACATACGGATTGGCGGAATTAAACTGATTGATTTTCATTTCATAGCAGACCGATGCAATTTTTCTTCTGTCGGCTTTTGAATAGCTCTCAAGCTTATATCTTTCAACAAGCTCATTCATGCAATCATCTGCCGTTGCATACTTGTTAAGGCGCAGAATATCACGGGATTTCATGGTCTCGATATCCTTATCTCTGTCCTTGGCAAATTGATAATTACCGTTTGCATCAAGAACAATCGGCATATCGTCGTTCCACTTAACCTTGTTCTTTTCAAAAAGGTCAATGAGTGATTTTATAAGCTTATTGCGTTTCTCCTGCTCGGAATATTCCGGAAATTCGGCGGCATTAAAAATGACATCGTTACCTTGACGGTTGCCGACAATAACCTTGCCGTTGCGGTCAAGAATTTGACCCCTTGTTGCTTTAACCTCAGTCGATTCAACAGAAGCAGTGTTGGATGCGGTATCTTTTTTGCCGTCGACTATCTGATTTTTTGCAAGAGTGAAAATGAAAACTGCCGTAAGACAGATAAAAATCGTTACCATTGCAATAAATCTACCTTTTTTCTCTTCACGGGCAAGTCTCATTTTTTTCACTCCTTTACTATAAAACTAAATTATTTGAATTTTTTGACCGTAAGGCGGACAAGAAAATAAAAAATCGGTGTAAAAACTGTAGTGTAAACAGCAGATGCAAAATAATATTTAAGATAAAAAGCAAAACTGATTTCTATCCCGTCGAAAACGAAGAAAAACAAGCAATACAATGAATTGAGAAGCAATGTAAAAGCAAATGTAAAGATAAGTGCAGTTACAAGATTATTTCTCATAAGGTAGGTTATGAGCATGCCGGAAGTGAAGCCTATGAGCGTAAACATAACTGAGTAAAAGCATACGCTGTCGGGGCTGACAGTCTCAAGCATCATACCTGCGACAAGGCCGAAAAACAGCCCGGAGAACTCACGCTCAAACATTGCAATGCACACCGTTGCCGGAATAAGCAAACATGAGTGAATCCCGAACGGAGCAGGAAAAAATCCGTTAGTTGTTTGCAAAACAAACGTTACAGTAACCATAACGGCGAGAAGGATTCTTCTTTTGATATTATCCCTTTTTTTTAACTCTTCAATATAATTCATATCAGTCACCCGTGATGGTTATAACGCCCTGACCTTCAAACTCGGTGATGATGAAAACCTCAGAAAGCTCTTCAATATTGACTGCCGATCTGATTGTGGCATATGACGAGCCGTCCTCCTTGGAATTTTCAAGCTTAACTACCGTTCCGACGATAAGGTCCTTGGGATAAACGCCGCCGTTACCGGTTGTGCAGATAATTCCGCTGGGAGAGACGGATGAATCGGATTTAAGACCGGGAAGCTTGCAATAGACTCTGTCCTCTGTTTTGCCAAGGCCTGTAACATAACCGATTTCACCTGTATAGGTTTCGTAGACGCTGACGTTCATTTTAGGATTCGAAATGGAATAAACCGTGCAGGAAGTCGGACCGACACTTGCAACAACGCCGATAAGATTTTTACCGTAAATAACGGGGTCGTTGATTTTAACACCTGCTGCCGTACCCTTGTTAAGAGTAAATGAAGCAAAAGGATTTTCAAAATCATTTGAGATTATCTTTGCGTTTTGAAATTTAAAGTCGGGATTTTCTTCCTTAACTCCGAGAAAATCTTCATAAGTGCCGAGCTTCTTTTTTATGTTGTTATAGTCAATAATTTTGTTTTGATATTCCTCAATTTGTTCTTTCAGCTTTGAATTTTCCTCGGCAAGAGTTTTGGTCGATTTGAAGCTGTCATTAAAGTTGGAAAATTTATAGCTGAGGTATGAAGAAAAGCGTTGAAGAGGATGAAGCACTGTGCTTGTTGCAGAAGAAAGCGGAGTTGAGTTATTGTGCGTGTATGCGGCAATAACAGCACCCAACGAAAGAGCGACAATAACACAAATAAGTGCTTTGAATGCACGATTTCTAAAGATTTTTTTCATTCCTCTTCACCTCCTTGGTATGTAGAAAGTTTATTCATCAGCGACGTTTTTCAAGGCAAATGCCTGTTCCTTCAACGACGCAGTCAAGCGGATTTTCCGCAACGGTAACGGGAATCTTAACTTCCTTTTCAATGAGCTTGTCAAGGCCTCTGAGCTGTGCGCCGCCGCCCGTAAGAGTAATGCCGTTGTCAATAATATCTGCGGCAAGCTCCGGCGGAGTATTCTCAAGCGTAACCTTGATTGCATCAACAATCTGATAAACGGATTCCTTAAGAGCATCTCTGATTTCTGCGGCTGTAACCTCAACGTCCTTCGGAAGTCCGTCAATAAGATTTCTGCCTTTAACGTTGATTGCACCCTCGCCCTCATATTCAAAAGCAGAACCGATTTGAATCTTTATATCCTCGGCTGTTCTTTCGCCGATGAGAAGATTGTATTTTTTCCTGACATAGTTGATGATAGCTTCGTCATAGCTGTCACCTGCGCCCTTAACGGAGCGGGAGGTTACAATATCACTCAGCGCAACAACGGCAACCTCTGCCGTGCCGCCGCCGATATCGACAATCATTGAACCTTCGGGCTTTTCAACGTCAATGCCGGCGCCGATCGCAGCCGCCATGGGCTCTTCGATAAGGCTGACATATCTTGCTCCTGCCGATTTGGCAGCATCGTTAACGGCTCTGCGCTCAACCTCGGTAACGCCGGACGGAACACAAATCATAACTCTCGTTTTGCTGAGGGGAGAAGCCGTGATAGCTTTGCGAATGAATTTTTTAAGCATCTCGGCCGTTGCGTCAAAGTCGGCAATAACGCCGTCACGCAAAGGACGGAGGGCTACGATAGAACCGGGAGTTCTGCCGATCATATCCTTTGCCTCGGAACCGACGGCAACAACCTTGACCGGAGTGAATCTCTGGTCAACGGCAACAACCGAAGGTTCGCGAATGATTATACCCTTGCCTTTAACAAAAACAAGAGTGTTTGATGTTCCGAGATCAATTCCTATATCCTGTGAAAATAGCATGATTATTTCTCCTTACTGATTATTGGCTGTCGTAGTGTTTTCTGAGGCTTTTGTGAACGGCGCAGTTGTATATGTGCTTACTTCGTCTGTCGGCAGTTCCTTGACTGTTGCACATGAGTTGATAAGTTCAACAATGCTGTCGCTGTCATAGCATTTATCATAGACGGAAGCTGTAATTTCAATCATCGGCTCACCGTCATCAATACAGAAGTAAAACACATCCGTATTTTCCGATGCAACTCTGTAGGAAATCGCTTTTGCATTTTTGCCCATGAGGGTTACTTCGTATTCCTTGATATCGGAAATTGAATTGCCCATATCGTTGAGCTTAACAATGTTAATGAGATATTCGTTGTAGGCTTCCTGCAAGGTTTTGTTCTGCGTATAACCAAAATCAAGCTGACATGCCGCAACACCAGATTTTGTGCATTTGCCCGAATGGCGAAGCCGTACAAACGAGGTTTCCTTTGAGACAGCCCAGTTACTTGGAACTTTTACGCTGACAACGGCGTTTTCTATTTCCGAATTGCGCTTGTTTGTGATTTTATCCGGGAACACATAAGGCTGAGTAACCTTGCTGCCGTCCTCATCTGTTTGTTCTATTATAAGACGACCCCATTTATCTTGTTGCTTGTTGCCGTCCTTGTCCGTAACGGGAACGTAAGAATGACCGTCCTTGTCAACGATAATGTTTTTATTTCCGCATGCCGTCAATGCGGTTGCAAAAACAAGAAGAAAGGCTGAAATTATGATAAGAGATTTTTTCAAACAAATCGCCTACTTTACAATTTTATTCAATATAAAAGTATATCATTTCACATGTCAAAAGTCAATCGAAATAATGTAAATTACGGTTGACAACAGATAGTTATTTTGATAAAATATTTCAGTAGCCACTTAAGTTAATAACAATGTCTCCGTAGCTCAGCAGGATAGAGCGTTCGCCTCCTAAGCGAAAGGCCGTGGGTTCGAATCCCGCCGGGGACGCCAGGAGAAGCCGCAGCTTTGCGGCTTTTTTATTTTGAGGCATTTATGCGAGAAAATATCCCACGGTTCTTCCGGGGAAAAAGAAAGAGCCGGGCGACAATAAATCGGCAAGCTAAAAGCAAGACAAAAGTATAAAAGAAGAAACCTCCGTTTACAATGAAATGCGGCAATGCATTACATGAAGTAAACGGAGGTAAAATTATGTCAATAAACTTTAACAAACAGACAGAAAACGAAGTAATCCTTTTATGATTCGGATATGCTCTGTTTCTTAACTGAAATTATTCAACCGTGATAGTTGCCTTGAGGGTTTGGCCGCCCTTTGCGTACGGGCTGTACGGCTTGATGCGAACGGTGTATGTTCCGGCTTCAAGATTGCCGAGGTCAACATTCATTCCGTCGGAAACCGTGCGGACGTAGTTTGAAACAACAGTCTCTGACCATACGTCCTTGAAGCAGCCTTTGGTGACGGAGATTTTGTAGTTCTCCGCTCCCCAGTAAGCCGTTGCATCGGGGAAGCTCAGTATAACACTGCCTTCGCTGTTTCTCTTTGCCGTGACTGTTGCTCCCTCCGGGAACTGCGGAGCGGTGTCAAGAGACTTGAGATTGCCCCATGTGTACTTATGATCTGTCGGTTTGGTGCTGTTCACAAAGTAATATTCATTCTTCTCAAAAAACTTGTGATTTGCAAGATCCCAAAGCTGAAGTCTTGTGTTGCCGTCAGCGTCAACTTCAACGATCCAGCAAGTGCCGCTGTCTCCCGGTGCATCTTTGTCATGACCGAAGTAGTTCAAATTGCTCATAAGAGCACGGGTTGAGCCTGTTCCGATTGCAGTAAACGAACCCTGCCATACAGAGCGGGGGTCAGTCGGGGTGTAATGCGAATGGCCGGAGAAGTCGATGACCTGCGGATATTTTGTGAGAACCGATCTGATATCAACATCGCTCCAGTTGATGCTGCCGTAAACTGTAGCCGTCGGGTGCGGATGTTGATAAACGAAAATCGGCTTGTCGGGCGTATCTTTTGAAGCCTCTTTAAGCTGAGCGTCAAGCCACTCGGTTTTACCCTTAAATGTCTTACCGTTGTTGCCATAAGAAACGCCGATGAAATGATAACCGTTGATTACAATGTGAGTATCAACATTCTCATTGATGAGAGCTTTGTATCTCTCGTAAGCGATGGTTGCGTCGTAGTCACGATAGTTAATAAATTCGTGATTACCCATGCAGGTGAGAAGCTGAGTTTCGGGCTTGATATTCTTATCGACAAGCTCATTGAAACGTATGTATTCTTCGTCAAGACCCGAGTTTGCAAAGTCGCCCGCAACGATTACGGCGTCAAGCTTTTTATAGCTGCTCTTTGCGGCATACTTGTAAGTATCGGTGAAGAGAGCCTCGAATTTTGTTTCTCTGTTCTGATCGTTGGTGCAGTCGAGGTGAACGTCGCTGCAAACAACGAAACGGAGAATCGGTGCGAAATCCTCGGGAGTTTTCGGCAGCTCTTGATTAATTCCGCCGAGAAGCGACGAAAGGCTGAAAAGAGCCGTGAAAACTATGGTCAGAAATCCGCTGAGAAGCTGACCGATGCAGTTCATGAATGAAAACATTTTTTTTACTCCTTAATCAATTTTAAAGCATTTATTATAACCCTCGACCCATGACAGAACTCGTTTGCGGTCATATCGAACTGGCATAGCCTTGGTTATTGCCATTACGGCGGCGATTCTCGTATTCATGCCGAGAACCTTTCTTGAAAGAACAAAATCGCTCATAACGCCTTTTACCTTGAGCTTGAGTGAATTGAGATTCATCAGCTTTTCGATAAAGCACATAATACTGTTAGTGTCTGCGCCGATTGTCATATCGTCGGAATTGAGAATTTCATTGTCAAAGAAATAATCAAGATCTTTCGGCGAAAAACGGGCGACCATGAGTTTGATAATCGCAATCGGGGCAAGGCCGGCACCGAGCTTCTTATAAAAATCACGCTGATATTTCCATAGGGTATCTGCACTGAAAAGCTCATCCCGGTCATCAAGCACGGCATCGGCAAGAAGCCTTGCCGCCTTAAGGCTGTTTGCAATTCCCGAGCCGATAATCGGAACGGTCATGAATGCACTGTCACCGATTGCGGCATATCCGTCAGCGACCAAAAGACCGAGCGGCTGACGAACGGGGATAGTAACATATTGTCCGCCTCTGAGGAGTTCTGTGCCAAGGTCGTCGTTAAGTTCACGAAGTTTTCCGAGCGTGTCCTCAACCTCTTCGTCGGTCAGCGGCGTGAAGCGGCCGATAAGAACATCGGTGTATTTCTCATCATCGGCAACCCAGCAAATTTGCTGCTTGTTGTCAAAGAGAAGATAAACCCTGTACTTGTCGTCCTCAACCGGTGCGGTTTTGTTGTAAAAAGCACGGTAAACATAGAATGTATCGTATTTATCCGGCTCTTTTTGTATTCCGAGAGCGTCGGGAAGATTTTTACGAATCGGAGAGCTTATACCTGCCGAGTCAATGACAAGGTCTGCATAAATCGTCTCGTCTTTTGTTTTGATTCCGGCAACTCTGCCGCCGAGCATTACGGGAGCGAGAATTTCGGTTTCATAAACAAATTTTACGCCGCATTTTTCTGCATGAGCGATTATATGATTGTAAATATCCTTGCGTTCCATCTGAATCTCGAGCTGATCCTCGGGAACATGCTGCTTCAGTTTTTTGTTCCTCGACGGGCTGAAAAAAGTCATATCGTTTTTCAGCCGATATTTATCCTCAGGCGGCATTTCCATTCCGCAGGCAAGAAGACCCTTGCGGTCAAAAATATCCGTCCAGTCGTAGCCCATGTCCTCTCGCTTGTTTTTCTCATAAACGGTGATGTCAAAGCCGTGTTCGGCCAAGATTGCGGCTGCGGCAATTCCGCCGTGTCCGCCTCCGGCAACTATAATCTTTTTCCCCATTTTGCACCCTCCTTATTCGCAGTCTTCGATGAGACCGTAATATCTTGCATACCAGTACGGGTGAGTGAAATTGATGCAGGTTTTGAGAACGAGGCCTTTGTCTCCGCCTGTTCCCGGGAACATTGTGTAAGCGGTCGGCTCGTCGGATTTTTTGAAAATCTCCTGAGCAACATCCTCTGCACCGCTGTCAACGGTGAATCGATTGCTGTCATTGCTTGTGATTCTTCTTTCATGTGCCGGCAGCGGTTCGTAAAGCTGCGGCGGCATACCGAGTTCTGCCGGAGCCATATCCCATTTCAAATCTTTGCGGTAGCTGTTGTAAAGCGGCCACATAACCTGATCCATGGGCGTGTCCATAAGTTCATCAATGCAATCGTCGGCATTGTACCATTCGCCTGTGACGGCACCGTAAACAAAGTTAAAGAAAGCGTTTCTCTCGACCTTTTCATCCTCCCAGTGATGAGTGAGACCCATAGCAAAGATTGAACGAAGGTTCGGGTCGTCCGTGTATTTCATCAGGAGCGAAATCATCAGGAAATCGTGATTATCATCAATATGAAGAAGGTGTCCGTCGGGAATCTTATATTGCATAAGGTTCATTGCAAAGTGCTTTTTGCCGGCAAATTCAACAAAAAGCTTCTCATATTTTTCATCGCCCGTTATGTGATAGCCTATCTTGAGGAATGTAAGCATCTGGAGCGAATTCGTACCTTTTTCGTAAATCCATTTGTGGTCATTGTTGAGAAGATCGGGATCCCAGTTTGCCCATGTTGTCGGCAGACCGTCGGCGTCAACAAGATGGAAATTGTTATCGATGATATGATCGAGAATCTTTTTAACCGTTTCGGCGATGAGCTTCTTTTCTTCATCATCGGCAACAAGGTCAAAATAATTTGCATAGCAATAGAAATGACCCACGACCTCATCGGATGAGGTCTCGCCGAGCCATTCACATTCTCTGCCCTCGGCGTCCTTTGTAACGTGCCATTCATGGCGTGCGCCTGTGCCGTAGTCAACAGCGTCCGAATATCTGATAGCACGGGCAAAGAAGCCCTCAATGCCTGTTATTTCCGTCAGCTTTATCATAGCAAGCAGGCTTCTGTGAGCATCCTTGCGAACCTCGGGGTCTTTTGTGCAGGCATATTCAAAGCAAAGAGCCGCTGTGTAGAGACCTGTCCAAAGGCCCTCATTGTCAGATGCGAGAATATGGCCTTCGTCGGTTGAAATGACACCCTCATGCTCAAGGTCACGGTCAATAACGTAGCCGTAGCGAACGTTATATTTTTCCGTCTGTGCACGAAGCTCATTTGCCTTTTCTCTGAGCGATATCATTCTTGTTTCAAAAAGGCTGATTCCCTTGTCTGTCGAAACGCAAACCGAGCCGTCGGGAGAAATTGCAACGCCCGTTGCGTTCGGGCTCGGAAGCCAGCGCTTGTAGCCGTAATACGAGAGACGGCCGTTGTGCTGGTGAATAAGACCCGTTGTTGTCGAGAAATATTTGTCGCCGTTTTCTGCGATTGCCATACCCGTTATATGTGCATCCGGCAGGCCGACGATTTTTGAATGATCGAGCCAATAGCTATTGTCATCATAAACACAAACACCCTTGTCCGTGCCGACCCAAATGCTGCCGACGGGATCCATGTAAAGGCAGGTGACTGTATTGCTGAGAATTCCGGTGACGCCTTCCATAAGCTCCGACCAGTGCCAACGTTTGCCGACAAGAGCGTGAAGCCCGCCGCCTGCCGTGCCGACATAGACCTTGTTGTTCTTATAAACGGCAAGACAACTGCCCTTGCCCGGAACGCCGATTTCAATGTCATATCCGTTTTCGCCGAGCTTGTAGAGAACACTCTCGGTCAAAATCCATGTTGCACCGTCAAGGTCAACCTTGATATCGACGAGCTTGGAGCTGAACTTTTTTTCGGAAAGCTTCTTTTTGCCGTCAAACTCAAGCATAGAGTTGCCTACTCCGACAAACATATGATTTTCGGCGTTGAAATAAACCATTGAGACAGCCGTATCCTTTACGCCTATTGCAACGGGGGAGAATTTCTCACCGTCGAAGCGTGCAAGACCCTTATCCGTGCCGACGAAAAGAACGCCGTTGTTGTCGAAGCGCATCGCCGTAACATTGTCTGATTTCAGTCCGTCAGCCGTTGTAAAAACTCGCCGTGTGAGCTGCGGAAATTTATTCGTTTTAATAACTGTTCTGTATTGCTTCATTTAAACACTCCTCATACGTTTATAAATTTTCTTTAACTTCAAGATGTAAAATATCGGGTCTTGAATAGTGGCCGCATGCGTCATGCTCCATTCTGCTTGCCGGAACAGCCTGCATATCAAGTTCGGCGTAGATAATTTCTTCCTTATCCCACACCGGTTCGGTCACTTCATGACCGTAGGGATCGATAATACAGCTTCCGCCTCGGCACACGTTGTCGGGCAAGGCGGCAATTTCATCATTCGCACTAACCGTTTCGGGATAGTCGCTCCTTTTGAAGAACATATCGCAGTTGATAAAATAGCAATGGCCCTCTATGGCAATATGGCGAATCGTGCTCTGCCATTCGGGATTGTCGTTTGTGTTTGGCGAAATATAAAGAGTGATTCCTTTTTGATAAAGAGCAACTCTTGCAAGCGGCATGTAGCTTTCCCAGCAGATCATGCTGCCCATTGCGCCCCACGGGGTTTCCATGACAGGGAAAAAGTCCTTATCGGCGTCACCCCAAACAAATCTTTCGCTTCCCGTCGGCTTGAGCTTGCGATGATTGACCGTTTTACCGTCGGGTGAAATGAACATATTTGAATTGTAAAGCGTTGCGTTCATCGCATCACGCTCGGAATAGCCGATACTTATGTAAACTTTGTGCTTAATTGCACGTTCGGCGATTTTTTTCATTTCCTCACCGTCGGCAAGTAAGGAATTGTCATAATACTTTTTCCAATCCTTGCGTCCGTTTTCCGAACGGCTGCCAATTTTAAAGCCATACGTCATTCCATAGGGATATCCGGGAATAAAAAGCTCGGGGAAAACGATGAGCTCGGCTCCGTTTGCGGCACATTCGTCAATGAGTCCGAGAGTTTTAGCCAAGCCCTTTTCCTTATCGAATATGACAGGAGTTGCCTGAATTACGGCAATTTTGCAAGTGTTCTTTAAATTTCTCATGATATGATCCTTTATCGGTTAATTTAATCGTTAATGTAGTCCTCAACGTTGAAGTCATCATCCTCATCTGTGCCGAAGCTGTCCTTTTCACCCTCGACTTCAGGAATTTGAGCGATAACCTCAACCTTGCGTCCTTGCGACCAAAGCGACGGGGTGATTCTTATTGTATAGCCGCAGCCGCCGGGAGTCAGCCACTCGTGCATCGGAGCTTGCGGAAGTCCGAAGAGTGTCAGAAGTGCCATAATAACTCCGCCGTGGGTGACGATCGCCGTGTGGGTAACACCGGTTTCAATGAGTCCGTCAACGATTTTGATAAATGCGTTTGCAATTCTGTTTGCAAATTCGTCGTTACTCTCGCCGAACGGAGGTTCAACACCTTTTTTGCCTGCCAGCCAGTCGGGGAAAACAGGGTGATCCTGCAATTCCTCTGCCGTCTTACCCTCAAACTCACCGAAGTTGTATTCAATAAGTCCGTTTATAAGAATAGGTTCACAATTCGGATAGATGATTTTCGCCGTTTGAGTGCAGCGTGAAAGCGGACTTGCAAAAACAGCGTCGACAGGCGGATATTTGTAGTCGTTTTTCATTTGCTCAATCTGAGCTATGCCCTCGCTGCTGAGCGGTTCATCAATGTGACCGACATATTTTCCGCTGACATTGCCCTCGGTCAGACCGTTTCGGATAAGTTGAATATAGTATGATTTCATATATTATTCCTTTTACCTACAATGCCCCGGCGCAGAATACACCGGGGACATTATTGTTTTGTAATTACTGAGTTGTTCAGCCTTTGAGAGTTTCCTTGTAAAGTCTGATATATGCATTTGCCGAACGGCCCCAGCTGAAATCGCAGTTGAGAGCACGCAGAACAAGCTCGTTCCAATCTCCGTTGTAATAGAGCGTAAGTGCACGGCGGATAGCATCGAGCATGTCGTGAGCGTTGTAGCTCTTGAACGTGAATCCGTTGCCCTTGCCGTCGCCGCAGTCTGTGATTGAATCTCTCAAACCGCCTGTTTCACGGACAATGGGAACTGTGCCGTAGCGAAGCGCAACCATCTGTGAAAGGCCGCAAGGTTCGCTCTTTGACGGCATGAGGAACATATCGGCACCGGCATAGATTTTTCTTGCAAGCTCGGGAACAAATCCGATTCTTAAGCCCACCTTGTCAGGATATTTCTCGGCAATCCAGCGGAAATAGCTTTCGTATTCATAGTCGCCGGAACCGAGAACAACAAGCTGCATTTCCGATGTAGCGAGCAGCTCGTCAAGAATTCCCTTAACGAGGTCGAGACCCTTATGGGAAACAAGTCTTGTCACCATTCCGATTACGGGAACACCGGGTTTAACGGGAAGTCCCATTTCTTTCTGAAGAGCTTTCTTGTCAATCTTTTTGCCCGAAACATCGTCGGCGGAGAAGTTTGCCTTAATGCATTTGTCCGTTGCGGGATCATAGCCTACAGTGTCAATTCCGTTGAGAATACCGCTGAGTTTGTAACGGCGCTCGTTGAGAATTGAATCAAGGCCGTGAGAATACCACGGGTCAAGGATTTCATCTGCATATGACGGGCTGACGGTCGTAACCTTGTCGGCACATTCGATAGCACCCTTCATAAAGTTGATGCAGCCGTCATATTCAAGCAATGAAGCCTTATCGGCAGGAATTCCGAGAACGTCCTCAAGAAGCTCCTTGCCGTAAACGCCCTGATACTGAATATTATGAATTGTGAAAATCGTTTTTATATTTTCATAACCCGGAGAGTTTGCGTACATTGCCGAATAGTAAACGGGAGTGAGAGCCGTCTGCCAGTCGTTGCAATGAATGATGTCGGGCTTGAAATCAATATAAGGAATTATCTCAAGAACGGCACGGGAGAAGAAAGCAAATCTTTCCGCATCGTCGTAGTGGCCGTAAATCGTGTCACGCTTGAAATAATACTGGTTGTCAATAAGATAATATATAACGCCGTTGTGCTTTGCTTCAAAAATTCCGCAATACTGACGTCGCCATGCTACGGGAACAGAGATGTGAGTGATAAACTTCATCGTGTCCTTAAGCTCCTGCTTGATTGTGTCGTACATAGGAAGAACAACACGGCATCCGATAAGCCTCCTTCTCAGTGCATGCGGCAGAGAGCCTGCAACATCACCGAGTCCGCCGCTCGCAATGAACGGGAGCGCCTCTGAGGTGGCATATAAAACTTTCATCTAAATCATCCTTTCTTAATAGCAATACCGTTAGTTTTGCGGCATGTTTTAGATAACTATTCCCTTTCCGATAAATACAGGGAACTTGACATCGCCCGAAAGATTTTTGTTGGGCTTGATAACAACATTTTTGTCCGCAATAACGCAGTTGAGCTTGACGTCGTCGCTGATATATGTGTTCTGCATGAGCACGCAGTTTTTAACCACAGCACCCTTGCCGATATGAACGCCTCTGAAAAGAACGCTGTTTTCAACCGTACCCTCGATTACACAGCCATCGGCAATGAGTGAATTCGATGCGTTGGAATCGAGACCGTAGATAGCCGGAACATCATCCTTAACTTTTGTGAATACCGGCTTCTCTTTGGAGAAGAGAGCCTTGCGGTTTTCTTTCTTGAGAAGATCCATGTTTGCTTCAAAGTAGCTCTGAATTCCGTCGATGACCTTAACATAGCCGTCAAACTCGCATCCGTAAATTTTCAGCGATTTAATGTTCTTTTGGAGAACATCCTCGGTGAACGAATGATAGCCGAGGCCGATTGCTTCCGAAATAAGTCTTTCAAGAAGAGACTTTCTCAAGAAGATAACGTTGAGCGAATAGTTTGCATCTTCGTCGCTGCGGCGGCTTATTGATGTGATTCTGCCGTCATCCGAAAGCTCAAATTTTGTAAGCTCTCTTATTGCCGGAGCAGGTGAATGCTTGTAGGCAATAGTGATGTCTGCACCTGATTTTTCGTGACGCTCAAACATATCGGTAAAGTCAACATTATATATAGCGTTGCAGTCGGTCATGAGGACATACTCTTCCTCGGAATTGCGAAGGAAATTCATTGCGCTTGAAATCGCTTCGATTTTGTTTGAATAAATACCGGTTGTGCCGATGTTAAAAGGCGGAAGAAGATAAAGTCCGCCGTTTTTACGGGAGAGATCCCATGCTCTGCCGTGACCGACATGATCCATGAGGGACTGATAATTGCTCTTTGTAATGATGCCGACCTTGCCGATTCCGCTGTTTACCATTGCGGAAAGCTGGAAGTCGATAAGGCGATAGCGGCAGCCATAAGGCACGGAACCCATGGAGCGAACCGATGTTATCTCGCTGAGATAATTATCGTATGTATTTGAAAAAATAAGTCCGAGTACATTATTTGCTCTCATTGCTTACGCCTCCTTTACATCTTCGCCGATCATTGCTTTCGGCTCAACTGTTGCGCCCTTGCCTATGTTGACACCCATTCCGACAACGGAAACGCCCCAATCGTTAAGATTTTCCATTTCCTCGGGTCGCTTGCCGACTCTTGCGTTTTCCTCAACGGTAACATTCTCGGCAACGATTGCATACTGAACAACCGCACCCTTTTTAATTACACTGCCGGGCATTACGATTGAATCTTTGACTACTGCGCCTTCTTCTACGGTAACATTTGCAAAGAGAACGGAGAAGTCAACCTCGCCCTCGATCTCGCAGCCCTCGGCAACCATTGAATTCTGAACCTTTGCGGTGTCGGAGACATAGTGAGGACCTGTGATCGGGTCTTTTGCGTAAATTCTCCAGCTTGTGTCCGTCAGGTCAAGGTCAACTTTCGGATTGAGCAGATCCAGGTTAGCTTCCCAAAGGCTGTCGATAGTTCCGACATCTTTCCAGTAGCCGTCAAATTCGTAGGCGAAAAGCCTCTCATGAGCGGCATGCATTGCAGGGATAAGATCCTTGCCGAAGTCGTTGCTTGAATTCGGGTTGGCTTCGTCATCAAGCAGGTATTGTCTGAGCTTTTTCCAGGAGAAAACGTAAACGCCCATTGAAGCTTTATTGGAACGGGGATTCTTCGGCTTTTCCTCAAATTCGGCAATCGAACCGTCATCATTGACGAGCATAAGTCCGAAGCGTGAAGCCTCCTCCCACGGAACCTCAAGCATGGCTATTGTGCAGTCTGCATTCTTCTCCTTGTGGAAAGAAAGCATCTTGGAATAGTCCATTTTATAGATATGGTCGCCCGAAAGAACGAGAACGTATTCGGGGTCGTATCTGTCGATAAAGTTAATGTTCTGATAAATGGCATTCGCTGTGCCCTTGTACCATTCGGTACCCGATATCTGCTGATAGGGGGAGAGAATGTGAACGCCGCCGTCGGCACGGTCGAGGTCCCAGGCCTGTCCGTTTCCGATGTAGTCGTTCAATTCAAGCGGCTGATACTGGGTCAGAACACCGACAGTATAGATGCCGGAATTCACGCAGTTTGAAAGAGGGAAATCAATAATTCGGTATTTTCCGCCATAAGGAACGGCGGGCTTTGCAATGTTCTTTGTCAGAATACCGAGGCGGCTTCCCTGTCCGCCTGCAAGAAGCATTGCGATACATTCATGTTTTCGGGACATTACTATTCCTCCTTTATTTGCAGACCTTATCGGTCGTGATTTTTTTTGTTGTTTTTCTCTTTGCCGGCGGTGTCAGATAGATAACGCTCAATCCCGCAAGGTCAAGTGCTATGCTGTTGTCAAAGCCGTGCATCGGAAATTTTTCGCTTTTAACTTTAACTGCGGTTCCTTTGCCGTTTCCGCCGAATTCCTCGGCGTCTGTGTTGAGGAGAACCTTATAAGTTCCGGCTCTCGGCACGCCGATTCGATATCCGTTGCGCTCAACATTGGTGAAGTTGCAAACCGCAATAATTTCTTTTTTATCTTTGTCGATTCTTCTGAAAGAGATAACCGAATTGTCAACGTCATCGTTGCTTATCCAGTTGAAGCCCTCCCAGTCGTAGTCAATCTGCCAAAGCGGACTGTGCTTCTTGTAAAGCTTGTTCAGCGTGCGGACATAGCTTTGCATCTGAGCGTGTTTTTCATAGTCAAGCAGCAGCCAGTCAAGTCCTTGCTTATAATTCCACTCAATGAATTGAGCAAATTCCTGACCCATGAAAAGAAGTTTTTTGCCCGGATGAGCTGCCATGTAAGCATAGAAGGCTCTTAACCCTGCAAATTTTTCATCATATTCGCCCGGCATCTTGCCGATCATGGAACATTTGCCGTGAACGACCTCATCATGAGAAATCGGGAGAACAAAATTCTCCGAAAAAGCGTAGAAAAACGAAAATGTCAGGCAGTTGTGATTGAATTTTCTGAAAATTCCGTCCATTGAGAAATATTTCAGGCAGTCGTTCATCCAACCCATGTTCCACTTGAAATTGAATCCGAGTCCGCCGTCGCAAACAGGCTTTGAAACCAATGGCCACGAGGTGCTCTCCTCGGCGATCATCATGACGTCCGGATGTTCACGGAAAATCAGGATGTTAAGATTCTGCAAGAACTGAACCGCTTCAAGATTTTCTCTGCCGCCGTTTTTGTTGGCGATCCATTCGCCGTCGTTTCTGCCGTAGTCAAGATAAAGCATTGAAGCGACTGCATCAACTCTGAGTCCGTCAACGTGATATTTTTCGAGCCAAAACATTGCCGATGAGGTAAGGAAGCTTCTGACTTCATTGCGACCGTAGTCGAAGATTTTTGTGCCCCACTGCAAATGCTCACCCTTACGAATATCTTCGTATTCATAACAGCTCTGTCCGTCAAATTCAAACAGACCGTGTGCATCCTTCGGGAAATGAGCCGGAACCCAATCAAGAATTACGCCGATTCCCTCCCTGTGGCACTTGTCAACGAAGTACATGAAGTCCTTCGGCTCTCCATAGCGTGAGGTCGGTGCAAAATAGCCCGTCACCTGATATCCCCACGAGCCGTCAAACGGATGCTCACATATCGGAAGCAACTCTATATGAGTATAACCCATATCCTTGACGTATTTTGTCAATTCGTCTGCTAACTGACGGTAGGAAAGAAAATTTCCGTCGTCGTGCTGCTTCCATGAACCTGCGTGTACTTCGTAGATGTTAACGGGGCTTTCATAAATATTAGCGGATTTCCTTTCGGTCATCCATTTCTCGTCTTTCCAGTTGTAGCCGTCAATGTCGTAAAACTTTGAAGCGGTTTCGGGTCTGGTCTCGGCATGGAATCCGTAAGGGTCGGCTTTGTAGCGAAGCTCACCCGACTGAGTGGTTATACAATATTTATAATTATCAAATTGCTTTATTCCTTTAATTTTGCATTCCCAAACGGCGTTGTCCGAGAGTCTTTTCATCGGACTGGCTTCGGGATCCCATTCGTTGAAATCGCCTACCACGCTGACCGCCGCCGCATGGGGCGCCCAAACACGGAACACGACCTCGTTTTTACCCGCACGGTGCGAACCGAGGAATTCATAAGCCTTTGCGTTCCGACCCTGATGGAAAAGGTAAAGGGGAACGTCGTTTACACTTGTTTTTTTCTGTTTCATTGCGTCACCTCGACAAACAAAGAAATAATTATTGGTATTATATTCTTATACATTATATATTGTATCAAAAATAAAAGTAAAATTCAAGTCGTCTTTGATTATTATATTCAAATCAAATGTAGAAAATTGTCGCATCATTTGTGTACTTTGTTACAAAAACAGTCGTGATGCAACCCCGAGCATGCGATTCGAAAGAAAAGTTTAAGAAAAAAACAATAAAAAACGAATACAAACGGTTGCTTGACGCAGAAAAGAAAGAAGCGGCATTTATAATTTTAATGTCTGATTCAAGAATAATTGAGACGAAAAAGTGAAATCAGAGCATATTTTCGGGCTGTAAGGGAAAATTCAAATTTATTTTATTACAAAAAAGAAAAACGCTTCAAACAGCAAAAAATATATGCCTGAAAAAAAGCCACAAATGATTCTGATTTAGAATTAATAAACAACAAAAACCGCAAAATAAATTAAACAATATTTGTGCAACTATACAAAATTGCTCAAAAAGGGGGTGTGACAAAAAATACAAATTTGTTATTTTTGTCACACTATTGCATTTTTATAATACAGGTAGTAAAATATCCCTGTAATAAATATTTCGGCGAAAACGTGCCGATATGATGCGGATAGCAACCGTTTTTTTGTGCATTTTGGATTATTAATCCATCGGTTCTTATCCGAAGTGAAGCCCTGGTCGGCAGCCCCGATCTATGCTTCACGGGGGAGGTTAATATAACTATAGTGTAAAGGCGAAATGCAGATCCCCCCGATCCGCACTTCGCCTTTAGACGTTATATAATTAAATTTCAGCATGAGTTCTATTGGTATAATTCAAATGACGGACGTCAAAACAAATAAGATATAATTATTAGTAAATACGGGAAGAAATAAAGACTAAATTAAAAGTCGAAATTTCCCGAGAAAATAAAACAAAAGGAAAGGAGAGCAGTTTGGGAAAGGGCTTACGTCTTGACCCTATCAAGACGAAAATAAATGAAATGAGGGTATAAAACAATGAAAAAATTTATTAGCATTATTTTGACAGTAGCATTTTTAATTTCTGCATTTGCTATAGGAGCAGATGCGGCAAAAATTAAGAATCTTGATTTGGCATTTGTAATCGATACAACAGGATCCATGAGCGATGATATCAATCGAGTTAAGCAGGATATGACACAGTACCTTAGTGCACTTAAGGAAAACGGACTTGTTAACTATAGGGTAGCTATTGTAGATTATAGAGACTTCTCTTCCAGAACCGGATCGTCCAGAGATTACCCTTACAAAATTCAGCTTGATTTCACAAACGACTATGAGTCTATTATTTCGACAATCAACGGTCTGACATTGGGAAATGGTGGCGACACGGAGGAAACAATATGCTCGGCACTTATTGATGGATTAAGTGAACTTAGTTGGAGAAGTAAAGCCGGTAAGGCGGCAATTCTTATGGGTGATGCACCAGCACTTGATCCGGAGCCGATTACAAATTATACAAAAGATATGGCGATTAACAAGCTTGTGACAGACAACACAGGTTATGTAGAGGATATGGGAGAAACACGTGCAGCTTATTATGCTCTTGATTCTCAGGAAAGTTTAAGAAGCAAGGTAACACTTTTTACTATTGCAACATCATCATATTCTGAAACAATAGAGTGTTTTAATTATCTTGCAGAAGGAACAGGCGGAGAAAGTTATATTGCAGAAACTTCTGAAGATATTTCAAACATAATGACAGAAATTATTGAAACGATTCCGGAAGTTGTTGAGGAGAATGAATTGTCTTTTTGGCAGAAAATCGGCAGATTTTTCAAAATTCTTTGGTACATCATTACCTTCCAGTGGGATAAGATATAAAGAATAATTTATTATGGTAAAGTGAATTTCACGGCTATAGTTTATTGTAGCCGTGAAAACCACTTTTTAAAATACTCTATAAATAGGAGGATTAACTATGAAAATCGGCAAAAAAATTCTTTCGCTCTTTTTATGTATAGCTTTTCTTTGTTCCGGCTTAGCTGTAAACTCATTTGCAGCAGATGAGTTTACATATGGGGATTATTCATATACGGTTTCTTCGAATAAAGTAACAATAGTTTCGTATCCTGAGCAGGCAACAGGAGCTGTCAATATACCGTCAAAAATTGACGGAAAGGAAGTTGTTGCAATCGATGATGGAGCATTTCAGGCATGCACACTCATTACAGAGGTAATAATTCCTGATACTGTTAAGACAATAGGTAAATACGCCTTTGCATATTGCGTTACTCTTAAATCTGTAACAATTCCGTCAAGTGTTACATCTATAGGAAAGAATGCTTTTCAAAATAGCAAGAGTGTCACAATAAAATGTGAAAGCGGATCATATGCTGAAAAATATGCAACAGAAAATGGAATAACAACAAATAAACCGGCAGAAACTAAAATCGTCATCGAGGAAGAATCTGTTGACGCTTATACTGGAAGAGAAATAATAATTTCTGCATCTTTTTTCTCGAAGACGTTGGCACCATCAAGTTCTACTGTTTCTTATAAAATTGAAGGATCAGTGCCAGATGGTTTAACAGTAAATGGCGGTTTATCTTGTATTGGAACAAAAGAAAATGGCTTTTTGTCAATTTCTTTAAAGGCAATTAAAGAAGGAATTTATACAGTTTCATTTTATTCTTCAGATGGAGCATATGATAGCATTATTATTAATGTAAAAAAATCATTTTCATATTCTGATACTTGGAATTTTGCTAATATTGGAAGTTCATTTTCAGATAGTTTTGATGGAGAGGGATATTATATTCCGTCATCAAGATATGAAGAAGTTTTTGGAAAATCATATGTTGATAATGTTGAAATTCCTACGGAATGGGACGGAAACTGTTTTGGCATGTCTGCTTCCTCAGTTCTTTTTTACTTAAAAAAATTAAATTGGGAATCATTTAATAGTCTCTATGAAAATGATTTTTCAACTGTAAATAAATACTGCAAACAAATATTTTGGGAAAGCCCTTCAGGAACTTTATCAAGGTACTATTATACATCTTCAGGATACAATACTCCTGTAACACAATTGATTGAGCGATATCAAATTTTACAGAATAGTTCAAAAAATTATGCTTATGGGGATAATACAACAGCAGATTTGTTAGAAAATAATTATTTTAAATTTGTTGAACAAAGTGAAGATGTAAACGGAAAAGTATACTTGGTATATTCACATGTTGAAAAGGGAAACTATATAAAAAATATTCTTCAAAAACTTATTAATAGTACAGTTCCGTTGGGAATAGGCATGCGGTATAATACCGGGGGACACGCAATTGTTGCGAGAACAGATAAAAAACCAGAAAAGCAGAGCAATGGTTGGTGGAAAGTGTATGTATATGATCCCAATGATCCATATATGCCAGAATCACTTACATTAAACGAACTAAAAGGTAAAAAAATAAAGGACTATTATATAAACAATAAAGAGGAGAGATATATTGAATTAAATCCTGAAAAAAATCAATTCAGATACAAAGGAGGTATAAATTCAAAAGGAGAAATTGAATATAGGGGAAGTGATGCAAAAGGTAATGTCTTATACAAAGAGGAGGATTCTTCAAATTGTTATATAGGTATGCCAGAATATATGGTTCTAAGGGACTTTTCAAATTTACCTACCGTGTTTAATGGTTCAGAACCGTGGATGAGTTCGACAGGAGAGAGTACCATTGATTTGAATGAAAACCAATCCTTTAAAGTTTTGGATAATGAAGGAAATTTGTTAGCCATAGTTTCAGATGGTTCTACTTGTTCTTTTTCTAAAGAGGCGATTTTTTATACATATGAGGAATCATCAACATTTGGTTCAAAATTAAACGGGAAATTAAAATTATTAACAGATACATACAGTGTTATAAGTGATTATGGTAAAATCGATATAATTGGAAGTAACAGTGTATGCACAATAGACAGTCAACAAAAGGTTAGATGTGATGTTGATTTGAGCAAAAACTCATTGAGTTTGTTGTCTGATAATAATGCAGAGGTTTCAGCTAAAGTTGCAAACATAAAAGATGAAAGCACATATTCTACAGCTTTTATTGATGGTAATTTTAAGAATGGCGAATGTGTTAATATTTCGGTCACAGGAGACACATTAAACGTATCTTCCTCAAAGAAAAATAGTACAGTTACAGTGAGTTGTAAGAATGAAAAGTCTGAGAAAAAAGAACTTGGAAAAGTAACCGAAATAAAAAAAGCAAATATAAGAGCTAAAGCGGTAGCAATCGGTCTTTCAGATCTTACGATTAATTACAAATGTTCAGCAAAAATTAATCCAAAAATTGATGTCGAAGCAGGAACAGAATACTCAGTTTCGTACACTTCCTCCAACCCGAAAGTTGCGACGGTTGACGAGAACGGCAAGGTATACGGTGCAAAGAAGGGTAGTGCAACAATCACCTGCACCGTAACCGATTCCAACGGCAACACCGTTCAGGACACATGCAAGGTAACGGTCAAATACTCCTTCGGCCAGTGGCTGATTAAGATTCTTCTCTTCGGCTGGATTTGGTATTGATCGTCGCAAGACAAACAACTAAATGAAAATGACCGCTCTCATTTGAGGGCGGTCGATTTATATATATATAATGTATAACTTTATATAATGCATAACGCTTTTTATAATGTATAGCGTTTTTTAAAAGTGAGCGTAATTATCCGTCAATTCTGTGTCCGCTAAGCTTAATGTTGCCGATAAAGGGGAGCTTTGCCGTGCCTACGACGCTGTCTCCGTCAAAGGTTGCGGTGACCGGGATTTTTTTGCCCTTAAACATGTCGCTTTCGGCAACGGCACGCAGGGTATTTCCCTCTTCAACAACGTCTGTGACCCTGAATGCGGGGACATTTTCGCCGACTATTTCAAGTTTGAAGTCATATTGACCGTTTTTATCGCTTATTGTAACTCTGCCCGTGCCCCGGAAAAGCATTGTATTAATTGAAGCTTCCCATTTTCCGATTCCTATCATATCTTTGCTCCGTTCGTTTTTTCTTTAGCGTATCACATTTCTTAAGAGCTGTCAACCAAGACAATATTTTTATGGAAAAATCTGTTCAAAATTCGCCTGAATGTAATTTACAAAAGAAGAATATGGCAAAAGTTTATATTATCAATAAATATTTCAACAAATACACCAATTATAGCATTCGTTTGCCTTGACTTTACTGAAATAATATATTAAAATATAATAGTGTATATTAGGGGTAAAATCGAAATATTGTGTAAAATATTTGCTTTCGTGTAGGAGGTAATTCGTTTTGAAAAAAGTTGATTTTAGAAGCGCATTTATTAAAAGCACGTTGATGATGCTGTATGATATTTTTGCAGTAAACTTTGCTTACATATTTGTTATGCTGCTTGGCGGCGGTCAGCAGAATATGAGTGCTATCTGGCAAAGAGCTTTGCCGGTTACCGTGATTTTTATTGTGCTTTATCATGCATTTAAGATTTACTCCAGCATGTGGGAATATGCAGGAATTCGTGAGGTTTGGAACGTTGCAATGGCAACCGCAATCGGCGGAATCTCGGGAATTGCAGTTGATTTAATACTTTCAAGCATCGGAGGAGCGGCTTCCGAACTTAAAAACGGCTGCTTTGATGCGTATTTCTATGTTTTCGGCACTCTCGTTGCGATAGTTCTTGTGGCAGGAATGAGGGTAATTTACCGCCTTGTCAGAAGATATTACCGTGAGAGAAGTCTCAAAAATGAAGAGAAGCTCGACCGTGTAATGATAGTCGGTGCAGGCGATATGGGTATGATCATTATCAACGAGCTTGAGGTTAATAATTATGCAAGAGGCAAACCGATTATAGCGGTTGACGATAATCCGCTCAAGGTTGGCAAGAGAATCAGAGGAATTCCCGTTAAGGGAACCTGCGATCAGATTCCCGAGCTTGCAAAAAAATATAATATTAACACAATAATTCTTTGCCTTCCATCGGTCGACAGTGAGAGACAGACCGAGATTCTCCGCATTGCGGTTAAGACCGGCTGTAAGCTGAAAACCTCGCCGAGCCTTCTTGAAATGACGGATACGTCACAGGGCGGCAGAATCAGAGATGTTAATATCACCGATCTTCTCTCACGCCCCGAGGTTGAGCTGAACAGAGATGTTTGCAGCTATCTTAAGGATCAGGTTGTCCTTGTAACGGGCGGCGGCGGATCTATCGGCAGCGAGCTTTGCCGTCAGGTTTCTAAGTATCATCCGAAGAAAATTGTCGTCTTTGATATTTATGAAAACAGCGCATATTTGCTCAAGCAGCAGCTTGACGCTTATCATAAAGGAAACCCCGAAATTGATATCAGAATAGGTTCTGTCAGAGATCAGACAAGACTCCGAGAGATTTTTGATGAATTCCATCCGTCAATCGTATTTCATGCGGCGGCTCATAAGCACGTTCCGCTTATGGAGGACAGCCCGAAAGAAGCGGTTAAAAATAACGTTTTCGGAACATTTAATGTTGCAAGCATTGCCGTTGAATATAACGTAAAACGTTTTGTAAATATCTCGTCGGACAAGGCTGTTAATCCGGCCAATGTCATGGGTGCGACCAAGAGAATCACAGAAATGATTGTGCAGTATTTTGAACGTAAATGCAAAAACAGCACGATCTTTGCTGCCGTGCGTTTCGGAAACGTTCTCGGCTCAAGCGGAAGCGTAATTCCAATCTTCACCGAGCAGATTAAAAACGGCGGACCGGTTATGGTTACTCACCCTGAGATAACAAGATATTTTATGACGATTCCCGAGGCTGCTCAACTTGTTGTTCAGGCAGGCGGACTCGCAAAGGGCGGCGAGATTTTCGTCCTTGATATGGGCGAACCCGTCAAGATTGTTACCCTTGCGGAAAATCTTATTATGCTTTCGGGATATAAGCCGTATACGGAGATTGAAATTAAATTTTCCGGTCTTCGCCCGGGCGAAAAACTTTATGAGGAACTTGTTCTCGACGAGGAAAGCAGCGAACGAAAGATGACGGCAAATAACAAGATTTTTGTAACAAAGCCGGTTGATATGAACGACGAACTCTTTGAAAAAGAACTTGAAAAGCTTAAAAATGCCGACGAGAACGAGGTAAGAGGAATTATTAAAGAGATAGTTCCCAACTTTAAAGAAGCTGTAATTGACTGATTGAAATTTTTCATGAGAGAGTGAATTCGGTGTACAAATATATCAAAAGAATTATTGACCTATCGGTTGCACTTGTTTTGTTGGCGGTTTTGTCCCCGCTGATGGCTTTGTCAGCAATTCTTATTGCGGCAGGTCATGACGGACCGATACTTTTCAAGCAGAAAAGGCCGGGTAAAAACGGCAAGATTTTTACTGTATATAAGTTCAGAACCATGTCCACGAAGGTCTATGATAAAAGCGGCCGAGAGCTTAGCGATTTTGAAAGAATGACAAAGGTAGGCCGACTGCTCAGAAAAACAAGTGTGGACGAGCTTCCTCAACTTTTAAATATAATCAGGGGCGATATGAGTTTTATCGGTCCAAGACCGTTGCTTACAGAGTATCTCGAACTGTATTCTCCGGAACAGATGCGCCGACATGATGTTTTACCGGGTATTTCCGGTTGGGCACAGGTAAACGGACGCAATACCCTGACATGGGATGAAAAATTTGCATATGATATTTATTATGTGGATCACTACAGCTTTTTGATGGATATGAAAATTTTTATTAAAACCATTGAAAATGTTATTCGTCAGGACGGAATAAACAGCGGCAATGAAAACACCATGGAAAAGTTCAAAGGAAACAGGGAAACGGAAAGCGCTAAAGCAATCGGCGAATAACCGAACCCGTGTAGGTTTACCAAAGGAAAGGATGTTTCGCAATGAAAAAAATTCTTTATGTTGCAACTGTTGCGGAGCATTTTTACTATTTCCACTTGCCTTGCTTCAAAATGTTTAAGGAAAAAGGGTGGCAGGTTGATGTTGCATGTCATGGAGACAGAGAATTGCCGTACTGTGATAATAAATTTGAAATTCCCGTCAAACGTTCTCCTGCCGACAAGGAGAATATTCAAGCGTATAGAGAGCTGAAAGCGATAATAAAAAAAGGAAACTATGATATTGTGCATTGCCATACGCCGATGGGAGGAATCCTTGCAAGACTTGCGGCGAAAGATGAACGGAAAAAAGGAACAAAGGTGATCTATACCGCTCACGGCTTCCATTTTTTTAAAGGAGCGCCTTTGCTTAACAAGGTCATTTTTTATCCCATTGAGTGGATTATGTCAACAATGACCGATTGTTTGATAACGATAAACAGCGAGGATTTTTCCGTTGCAAAAAAACATCTTAAGGCTAAAAAGATTGTTAAGGTAAACGGTGTCGGATATAACAGCGACCTTTTTTATAAAATTTCAGAAGAAGAAAAAATCAGACTTCGTAAAGAAAAGGGATACCCGGAGGATGCGATAATTCTGATTTATGTGGCAGAAATGAACGCTAACAAAAATCAGGGTATGCTTGTCCGCATGATGAAAAGACTAACGAAAGAAAACAAGAATATCAGACTTCTTATTGTCGGTGCGGATAATTACGAGGGTAAATATATCAGGCTTGCCGAAGAGCTTGGCGTTTCCGCTTATATAGATTTTCTCGGACACAGGAACGATGCCTGCGACCTTGTTCATTTAAGTGACATTGCAGTCGGTTCAAGTCTTAGGGAGGGCTTGCCGGTCAACGTTATGGAGGCTATGGCTTGCGGTTTGCCGGTTGTTCTTTCGGACAACAGAGGTCACCGTGAGCTGTGCAGAAACGGCAGTAACGGCTATATCGTTGCACCCGATGATGACGAAACAATGGCAAAAAGAGTTGCCGAATTGATTAACGATAAAGCTTTATACAGCAAATTTTCCGGGAATTCACTTGAGCTTATCAAACCGTATTCAAAAGAAGAAGTATTGCAGGAGCTTGAAGCTGTTTATAACGAATATATATAAGATGACACGGTGCAAGGCTCGGCGTGTGCCCTGCTTGACGTTATAAGTTTTCTTGGGAGAAAGGAACGGAATGATAAGTTTTAATTTCGATTTCTATGAAATAGTAGTATGGGTTGCCACGATTGTTATGTGCTTGGTTGCAGTGGCGGCTCGTTCTGTTCCGCTCAAAGCTCAAGGCGGACTCGGCCAACCTTTGCCGAATCCCATTGCAGTTATACTTCCGTTAGCCTTTTATGTGCCGTTTGCCGGTCTGAGAAAAACAATCGGAGATACATTCTTTTATATGTATTCTTTCGAGAATTTGCCGGATGAAGGTAACGAAGTAGACTTTAAGTTGATAATCGACGGAAATATGTTTTCCTTTATTCAAAATTTTTTGAGAAACAGAACAGACGATCCGCAGGTTTTGATTTTTGTTTGCACCGCACTTGCGTTGATTCCTGTGCTGATCATTTTATATTTGTATTCGTCACCGTTTGAAATGTCAATTTTTCTGTTTGTCGCATACGGTTACCTGGGCGGAATGATGGACGGAATGAGGCAGTATATGGCGGCCGCCATAGCGTTGTTGGGAACAAGATTTTTGTTTTCTATGAAACGCGGCTCTTTCTTTAAGTATGCCGTTTTTGTGCTGGTGGCTTATTGTATGCACAGCAGTGCGCTTATACTGTTATTAATTTATTTCGTTGTTCGCCGAAAGCCGTGGACGTTAGGCTTTTATGTAATTTTGCTTGGAAGTATCATTATAACGGTTTGCTTTGATGAATTTCTTCCGTCGTTCCTTGGTGCACTTGAAGAAACAAGCTATTCAAACTATGCCCAAAACGGCTGGTTTACCGACGGAACCGAGGGTGGCAGCAGCCTGTTCAGAGCTGTGCTGACCGCCGCACCGATTGTGGTTGCATATTTGAATCGTGAAAGAATGAATCGGCTTGGGCATATAGGCGATATTCTTATAAATATTTCTTTCCTGAGCATGGCAATATACATTATTGCAAGCTATAACTGGATTTTTGCGAGAATCGCAATATACTTACAGGCTTATTTCATTATTTTTACAGGCTGGGTCATAACATATGCGGTAAAACCAAAGGACCGAGCAATATATACGACCGGAACAGTCATGGCCTTTTTCCTATATTCCCGATTTATATCATATCAGATTTACATGTACCAATCGGACTATTTCCTCCCGGGAAGAAAGCTTTTCAGATGAGGTATTTTAAATGAAATATTTTTTGTTCAATCATACAGGCAGCAAAAATCACGGCTGCGAAGCTCTTGTAAGGGGCACTGTAAATATAATTGAGAACAGTGACGAAAAGGCAAAATTTGTGCTTTCCACACTTGACCCCGAGGCGGACAGTGTAATAAATGACGTCGAGACGAAAAGGGCGGAAACGAGAGATCTGACGTTGCCTGAGAGAATAATTGCGTCGCTGGATTTGAAAATTAACAAGTCCGAGGAGTATGCCTTGGAAAAAATGTATTCGCCAATAGTTTCCGATGCTTCGGATTGTGATGTTTGTCTCTCGATTGGCGGGGATACATATTGCTACGGTGATAACCACGGAGTGCAGGTCCTCACAAGAGAACTTAAAAAGTGCGGCAAAAAAACTGTTCTTTGGGGAGCCTCAATCGGCGAGGAGGATATTACCGAAGAGAAGCTTGAAAGCTTGAGAGATTTTGATGCAATTTTTGCAAGAGAACCGATCACATATGAGCTTCTTAAGGAAAAACAGGCAAATGAAAATGTGTATCTTTTCTCTGATCCGGCGTTTTGTATGGAGAGGGCAAAGATTGAGCCTATTGAGGGCTTTGCCAAGGGAAATACGCTTGGATTTAATATAAGCCCTCTTGTTTCAAAGAAGAATCCGAGAGCGAAAGAAATTGCCGAAGAATTTATAGAGTTTATTTTTGAAAACACAACATTGAAAGTGCTGATTATTCCACATGTCGTTGAAAGTAATAACAATGATTATGATTTTATGAAACCTATTTATGATAAATTTGCCGAGACCGGAAGAATAGAAATTCTGCCGCCGACACTGGGAGCAAGAGAGTATAAAGGATACATTGCACACACGAGATTTTTTGTCGGAGCAAGAACGCATGCAACCATTGCCGCATATTCAAGCGGAGTGCCGACGATTGCTCTCGGTTATAGTGTTAAGTCAAGAGGTATCGCAAAAGATATTTTCGGCGAAGAAAAGTTTGTCCTTGATTTTAATTCAATGAGTGATGCAGAAAGCTTGGAAAAAGAGTTTTTGAAATTGGTTGAAAATGAAAGCGAAATTAAAGGAGAGCTGATGAGAAGCATACCTTTGCGAATGAGAAGTGCGATGGAAGCAGGGGAAATGCTGAAAAAAATCTGACAGGAGTGGCAGCATGAAAAAGCAGATTCTTTTTGTTATACCCTCGATGCGAAGCGGTGGGGCGGAAAAAAGTCTTTTAACCGTGCTTACACTTTTTGACTACAAAAAATATGATGTTGATCTGCTTTGCTTTCGTCATGACGGATTGTTTTTTGATAAAATTCCGAAAGAAGTCAATGTCATAGGCGGAAACGAAGATTATGAAATGTTTGACGGCAATGCCGTGCAGGCAGTAAAATATTTTTTAAAAAAAGGGAAGCTTTTTTCTGCTGCGGACAGGTGGAAATATTCAAGGGCTTCATCTGCAAAAGATTTGCATGAGGCAGAAGAAAGTCAGTGGAAATATTTAAAAAAACAGCTTCCGAAATTAACAAAAAAATATGACTGCGCAATAGGATATCTTGAGGGGAACGCAAACCGCTTTATTGCCGAAGAGGTGCAGGCCGAAAGGAAGATATGCTATATTCACAATGATATCGAAAAGCTCGGCATTGATAAAATAAGCTACGAAAAAACTTTTGCCGTTGCCGATAAAATTGTAACGGTTTCGGAACAATGCAAACAAAGTCTTTTGAATAATTTTCCGAAGTTTTCGAAAAAAATCTGTGTAATAGAGAATATAATCAGCCGTGAAATTATTTTAAAGGAAAGCAAAGAAATAAACGCATTCCCGGATAAAAAAGATGAGATAATTATTTGCACGGTCGGAAGATTTTTTGAGCAGAAAAACATTCCCCTTGCGATAGATTCCTGCGCCGAGCTTGTGAGCAGAGGGGAGAAAATCAAATGGTATCATATCGGAGACGGCCCTCTGAAAAGCGAAATTGAAAAGAGAATCTCCGAAAACAATTTGGAAGACATCTTTATTCTGCTCGGAGAAAGGGCGGAACCGTATCCGTATATGGGTCAGTGCGACATCTATGTTCAGCCGTCCCTATATGAGGGGAAATCCATAGCCATAGATGAAGCAAAATGTCTTTGCCGTCCGATAGTTGTTACGAATTTTTCGACGGTTAAAGATCAGATAACAGACGGGGTCAACGGATTGATTTGTCAGATGACCAAGAGTGACATGGCAGATAAAATTGAAACCCTTATAAAAAATGAAGCGGAAAGAAAAAGGCTCAGTGAAAATCTTTTCAATGAAAAAACAGGCAACGAAGAAGAGCTTGAAAAAATATACAGCATAATCAACGGGTGAGGCAACGTAAATGACAGTAATCGTAATTTTTCTTTTAATAATAATTGCAATACTCGGCTACGATCTGTGGGAGGATTTTTTAACGTGGCTCGGCCGAATAAAGATTGGCCGGCTCACGGATTCCGAATGGCACGATAAGACCCGAAAGATTTTGCTGAAATGGATGTCAAAAGGAACTCCGGAGGTTCTGATAAACGACAATAAAAAAGTTAATATTTTAAAGAAAATAAATGACTACGGAAAAATTACATCTGTAACATACTGGCAAGATGCTTCGCTGCTCAAGGCTGCAAACAGCATGAACGAAAACCTTGAATCGGAGGTAAAAAATCTTGCAGAAAGATTTATTCCGAGTGCCGACGGAGAATGGAAATTTCTTCCGAAGAGAATTGACAGTGCAATGTTTTGTTATGAGCTGCTGTCGAGCAAATATATTGATCCTGAAAAAATAAAGCCGGCTATGGGCAATTCCGCTTATATGCTGAAAGTAGCCGCAGAAAAGAACGGTTCAATTCCGTATAATGAGACCTTTCCTAAATATCGTCTTGTTGACACGGTTGGCATGGTATGTCCTTTTTTGATAAAATATGCTCTTGTATATAATGAGAAAGAATATATTGACATTGCAATGAAGCAGATCAGGGAATACTGCAAAAACGGAATTGATGAAAAAACGAAGCTTCCGTTTCACGGATTCTGTGATGAAACCTTTGGGCCGCTCGGTGTTTGCGGTTGGGGCAGAGGCTGCGCTTGGTGGGCAATCGGATTGGTCGACAGTCTCAGAGCGTTGCTTGGTGCCGAGGGCTTTAACCGAGAAAAAGCAGAGCTTTTAAAGCTATCAATAGAGTTTTTGGATACAATGAAAAAATATATTCATGATGACGGAACGGTTGATCGCATTGTTGTCAGTTTTTCTATACAGGACAGTTCGGCATGTGCAATGCTTGCGTATTGCTATGCATATATGGCTGATCTTTTAAAAAATGAAGAATACAAAAACCTTGCCGAAAAAATGAGGCAGAAATTGAAGCTTGTGACCAGAAGAAACGGCATCGTTGATTTTTCGCAGGGTGATACTCACGGAATCGGATTCTATTCCGAAAAGCTTTGTATTGTTCCCGCTGCACAAGGATTCACTATTGCGGCGGACGAACTTTTGAATAATTTATAAAATTTAATTGACACTAATCGAATTAATTTTGCGAAAAGGAGGGCTTGGTATGATTGATTTGCACTGTCACATTCTTCCGGGGATGGATGACGGCTCAAAAAATATGGATGTATCCGTTCAGATGTGCCGAATTGCAAGGCAGAACGGAATAAAACACATAGTTTGCACTCCGCATATTACTACCGTCGGAGACATAGATGATTTCGTGAAAATAAGAAATGGCAAGCTCCGTGATTTGCAAGGTATAATCAACAACCTTGGCCTTGGTATAACGCTTTACCCGGGTGCGGAGGTGTATGTTGATGACGATATTTTCTTTTCGACGGATCTTAAGAGGCTTGCTGTTAACGGCAGCAGATACATTCTTGTTGAGTTTGCGTTCAGAAATGTTTCAATGAAAAGAATCGTAAACTATCTTAATGCAATAATAGATATGGGGCTCATTCCAATTGTGGCACACCCGGAGCGATATGAATATTTTCAGTTTGACTATGATGAGGTCAACACCCTGATACGCAATGGGGTTCTGTTTCAAATAAATGCCTCCAGTCTTGCGAGTCTTGACGGCCCGCAGGAATTTGAGCTTGCATATGCCATGGCCTATACAGGAGCGGCCTCCTTCATTGCGACCGATGCACATTCATCTCACTACAGAATGAACGACCTCATGAACATGATGAATTTCTTCCCGCCCGATATAAGCCAGTTTAATATGCAAATGATGGTTCATGATGCGGCCAAATGTGTGCTTACGGATAAGGAGATTCCCCTTGTCAATCGTGGTGAAATATACAAAAGAGGCTTTTAAGGTTGACTATTTGCGAAAGATAAACTATAATTAAACAATGGAGATGATTTGAAAATGCAGGAATTGGACGTCGGCAAGAATATATACTACAATGAGTCCGGCCCGTCGCTCGATATGGGCAGACTGGCTAAGAATCTTATATCAAAGCTTTGGATTATGCTGCTTGTCGGTGCGATTTTTTCCGGTGCGGCTTTTGCGATTGCGAAAGCAACATATGTCGAAACGTACAAGGCGTCCATGACACTGGGATTTATGTCGACCCAGTATGTTATAGTTAAAGATTATTCAAACAGCAAGGATTCAACTCCGCAGTATAAGAAGGAAACAAAGTTTTCATCAGGAAATCAGATTTCTTATTATCAGTATCTTATAAAAGGCAGTGAAATGCTTTCTACAATCCAGCAGACACTTGCGGCCGATGAGGTCGGCAAGGAGTATTCAACCTCGTTTATTGAAAACAGTCTTTCGATTGAGGACACCGGTATCGGGGGCTTTTTCCAGATAAGTGTTACCAGCACAGATCAGGGCTATTGCGAAAGAGCATTGAAGGTTGTTCTTGAAAAATTCCCGGAATATGTTCAGGGATATGACAACACAATTTCTATTAAGCTTATTAAAAACCCGACGGCTCCCGTTGTTGCCAATTCTGACGATGCGACGACAAAGGCGCTTTACGGCTTTATTGTAGGTGCCGTAATAGTTGCGTTTATTGTATTTATTATAACAATTACAACGAACACAGTTCTCACGCTTGACAATATGAGGCGAGAAATTAATGTTACCGTTCTCGGTTCTGTTCCGCTGCTTGAGAAAAGGTCGGGACTTTTCAACCAGAAGAAGAAATCCCCACAGGGATCATTGCTGATTACCGACACCTCAAAGGTCAGCTTTGCTTTTGTTGAAAGCTTTAAGGCGATCAGAACAAAAATTGAAAATGTTAAAGCCGAAAAGGGCTACAAAGCTTTTGTTGTTACAAGTACCTATGAGGATGAAGGAAAAACAACCGTTGCGGTTAATATTGCATGCTCGCTCGCTCAAAAGGGTAAATCTGTTCTTCTAATTGACAGTGACCTCAGAAAACCGGCAGTTCTTCACGCCGTCGGTGTTAAGAGCGACACCAGATATGGTCTCATCCCGATAATTAAAGGAACGTCAACGTATGTTGATTCTATTAAGTTTATTAAATCCCTCGGAATTTTCGTTTTACCTACCGGCGGTATATCGCTGAAATCAACGGAGGTTCTTGATACGGACAAGGTTAAGGCGGTTATAGAACAAGCTCGTAATGAATTTGACTATATTATCATAGACTCTCCGCCGGCTCACGTCGTATCGGACAGCCTTGTTATAGCACCGCTTGCAGATGGTATTATTTATAATATTCGTCGTGATTATGCAAAGGTATCGGAGATTAACCGTACGCTTGATGAAATAAGAAGTGCCGACATTGAGATTATTGGCGCAGTATTTACAATGAGTGCCGGTGAAGAAAACAGCAGGTATTATCGCCGCAAGGGTTATATGCGCTATGGCGGATACTATGGCAGGTACGGCAGATACGGACGCAAAAAGAAGCAAAGCTCGGGCGGATATGGCTATGGCTACGGTTGCGGTAACGGTTACGGCTACGGCGGATATGGTTATGGCGGCTACGGCTATGGTAACGGTTACGGCTACGGTTATGGCAACGGCTACGGTTATGGTAACGGTTACGGCTACGGCGGTTACGGTTACGGATCACCG
>OIZV01000020.1_pt1 | contig 120048 bp, 114 predicted proteins | sample 1588681 | NCBI WGS metagenome assembly OIZV01 (sample SAMN03283281) | human gut metagenome | biome: human-associated habitat; material: feces | host: Homo sapiens | place: Peru | collected 2012 | reverse complement strand
CCGTTCATCCCGCACCATGCCACCCCCTTCCGGGATTTCCCGGCGGGCTCGGCGGAGCAGACCCTCTACCTGCTCTCCCTCATCCGGCTCATCCGGCCCATTATCCTGCTGCCCGCCACCACGGCGCTGGGCTCCGTCAGCCCGGACGGCCGCGAGCGTGCCCTCCGCGCTGGGGCGAACGTGATCATGCCCAATCTCTCCCCCTGCGCCGAGCGGAGCAAGTATTCGCTCTACGACAACAAGCTGGCCACGGGCAGGGAATCGGCGCAGAATCTGGCGCTGCTGAGGGAAGCCGTAGCCGCCGTCGGATACCGGGTCGTGACCGCCCGGGGAGACGTTAAAAACCCATAACCCCCATCCCATCTGCCGGAAAGAGTCATCTGACCGCAAAGAAAGGAGAAACACCATGAAGTACAAGAAGCTCACCAAACATGAGCGAGACACGCACCCGTCCATTCACTGTACGGGCAGCGTGCGCGGCATGAAGGAACGTGGGTTGTGGGACAAGGATGCCGAGTGTGTTCGCTGCGGCAACCACATCTACAACCTGTCCGTTACCATCCCGCCCTACCCTGCTGATGGCTGCTGATGCAATCGACTTCAAAAGAAAGGAGAAATTATTATGAATACATCTACGCTGCATTTCATCGACTGCACTCTGTCCACGTATCGGAACGAGCTGCTGTTCAACCCTTCCAACAAGATGCCTGCCCGTGAGGTCAACGACGCACTGAGCAAGCTACTGGAGCTGCCGGAGGTCTGCGGTAAGGTGCGCGATACCCTGACCACCCACCTGAACGACCGGCGTGGCTATGCCCGTGATTTGAGCAAGCCCGCGCCCACTGTCGCCGAGGTGATTACGTCCATGGAGTTCGCACTGGGTGCCGCATATGCGGCAGCAATGAAGAAGAGAGGTGAGCAGAAGTGAGTAAGCATCGTTGGACTATCGAGGAACTGAAGAACGTCAATGACGCTCAGTTCGCTATGGCGATTCTGATGGAACGCCGCAGTGAGTTATCGAATCCCTACACCCCGTTCGCACAGCGCCTTACCAGCGTCATCAATACGCTGACGGACATGGCTGTGGATGGCGGGCTGACGGACGAAGAAAGGAGCAAGAACAATGGCTGTTGAGATGAGACTCTACCGCGTGCCTATTATCGGTAGTAATGCCGAACGGCGGCACGGAAAGGTGGTGGATGAGGTCACGGTCAAGGTTGGAACCAAGTGGCTGACAGACAATAGAGACTGTCGATACTACAAGGCTCCTTCCGAAGATGCGAACAGAAATCCCTACTTCCAGCAGAACTCCATGTACTGGAGTACAGATTACCGGCTGTATCAGACGGAACAGGCTGCCAAGGACTATCACCATCAGGCGGAATTGCTCATAGCTCTTCGCAGAGCCGTTGGCGACTTCGGCTTCAACGCCCCGTTGACCGTGTTGGAGAAGGTCATGGACATTCTCAAGGAAGGCGGGTGCCTGAAATGAGCACAAAAATCTTTGACGCTTGGCGCATCAACTCTACCGACATCGGGGAGTTGGTCAAGCTCGGCAGTGAGATTCGGGAAGTGCAGCGGAAGTCTTTCGTGGACGCTGTCTACAACTCGCTCGATTTCTGCCAGCTCGCCATCATCTTCGCCAAGAAGTCTGTAGAGGATGTTGAGGAGCTCAGACCTGTTTTTGCTTCAATCGCCGCAAACGTCGTCCATAAGTGTGTTCTGATGTACGACTGGACGCCGTCTTTTACGATGACGGATGGCGCCAAAAGCTCTGCGGAACAGATTCTGCAGAAGGAGGCTCAGAAACGGAAGATTTCATTGACAGTAGAGCAGAAGAGAAATCTGCTCGACGTTATCACTGAAATCTACGAAATCGTCTCCCGTGATTGGCAAGCGTCACTGCTGTTCCTTAGGGGCGATAATGGCAGTACCTACATGAAAGGGTTCAATCTCACCAGAGAAGCGGCCCATTTCATCGACTCCCAATATCCCCGCTTTGAGTACACCGACCAGACGGAGATGAATATTTCAGACTTCAACGAGTACACACGGCAGTACATTGACGCTGCAAAGACGGAAGAAGAACGCTATGAGAGGCTCTTGGAGGCCCAGTGCGAACGTGGAGAACTGTGGGACAAAGCATTCGCAGGCCAAAGTGTATGGCGCGATGCCGGTCTCTCCGTCTCCCTCGTGCCGGCACAGCTTCAGGAACAGTTCGTGGCTATTCATTCCATCTGCAAAAAGGTGTTCGGTGTCGAAGCCTAACGAAAAAAAGAAAGGAGAAAAATCATGGAGAATAACCAAAAAAACGCTGCGGAGGTCGAGACCAGCGTTCCTGACCTGATTCCGTCCAACTACCGCGAAAAGGCAGAAGCACTGGGCTGGGTCATCGACGAGGACAAGGTTTGCGGAGTATTCACCTTCAGGCAGGGGTCGCCTGCCGGCGAGGACTATTCCTTCGACCTGTACGCCGACGATGACTTCAGCGACGGTGTGGCTGCTGCGGTGCGCCGTGTCTACGATGACTTTGACATCGACGAACACGTTGGACTGTTCGCAGAGGCTTCTATGAGAGGTGAGTCCGGCGTTCCGAAGCTGTCGATTCTTGTCGATGACGCTAAGGAAATCGACGAGATGCTTCTCACGCTCGCCGAAGCGTTTGAAGACATCGAATCTGATACATCAGAGCGGGAGCAGAAGGCATATACCCGCTGCTGCCCCAACTGTGGTGGCGTATCTTTCTCTGGTCATCAGGTCCTCCACATTGATGTGTTGGTTGACATCGAAACGGGAGATTTCCTCGGAAATATCAACGACGAAATCGAATCTAACATCTACGAGTCGTCTGACCCCTACGGTCCATATCACTGCATGACCTGCGGATTTGAATGCGACAACCTTTCCGAGCTGGAAAAGAGCGAGGTGGAGTAACTCTAATGTCGATTATTCTTTACTTCGCACTGACCATTCTCGTGATGTGCGGCATATTCCTTGGCATAAGGAGACTGGACACACAGGACCTCTTGCCGCCAATCATCTGCAGCGTTTCTGTGGGCGTTATTATGGTGGAACTGTTCGCCCTTGTTCGGTGGTATTAACGGAGGTGAAGGACGTGTTCAAAATGCTGACGAACCCCTTGTTTATAGCCTATGTCGTTCTTATCATCGCCGCAATGGTCGTCTCAGTCATAGCCGCAAAAAAATCAGACCAGCCAGAAATGCTTCCGGCTGCCTTTGGTACTATTGCGCTCACCATCGTTTTGGTTATTGTAGCGGTCATAACCGGTTAAATTAAAGCCAGCGGGAGGGGCGCTCTGCCTCTCCCCTGCTTAAAAAAGAAAAGGAAGGAGATATTCGAATGGCATACAGCATTGCTGAAATCGCGGCCATCAAAGCGGAGTATCCCGCAGGCACAAGAATCAGACTGAAACACATGGACGAAAGCAAGTTTCCTGTGGCAGACGGCACGACCGGTAAAGTCACTTATGTGGACGATAACGGCCAGATTCATATGCGTTGGGATAATGGCCGCACGCTGCCGCTCGTTCCGGGCGTCGATGATTTCGACAAAATCTGAGCTGTTTTTTCAAAAAGAAAGGAGAAAAATTATGGGTAATACATCTATCAGAGCCGCTGCATCTTTCTGCAACGAGAACACGCTGGTCAAGGTCTACCGCTATAATCCTAAGTACGACAGGTTCGAGACGACCTTCGTTCCTTTCAAGGACATCCGCAAGAGCGATTCTGTGAGCGTCTTTGCCAGTGATGGGCACGAGATGCACTTTTCCGTTCTCACAAATGCTTCTTTTAAGAAGGACGAGCGATACGGGAACGAGTGCGGTTGGTCTGTGAAAGTCACTGAGGACGGCGGCAAGACGGAGATGGTTCTTCGTCCCACCGATTTCGCGCCCTACATCATCAGCCTTTCCGTTACCGACGAAGGAGAGTGGCGCGGCTGCCGGCTACTTTTCGAAAGCGTCCTCAACGACACCGAAGCTATCGTCAACAATATGCGGGCGCGATTCGAGCCGCGTGTTGCGCCGGAAAACACCTGCGGGCGGCATTCCGACACAGTTGCGGCCATGGCGAAGAGAGACCTTACTCGTGAGTGGACGGAGCAGTTCGGCTTCCGGCTCATTTCGGACAGCGTAAACTTCGCCCAGTGCAGTGTGAAGGACATTCTCTCTGATAAGTTCTTCAATCCCCCTGCCATGGAGTTGACGTTCTTCGCCTATTCCGACGGCGAGTATTCAGCGTCCCCCCTGTTCTTTGCCAAACTGCCCGATTTGGGCGAACGGTACAACAAGCCTGAGGGACGTGCTGCAATCGCAGAACTGCTGCAGAAGCTGGATGAGATGTACGGCGACCTGCCTGAAGACACAACAAAATGGGCTCTGGAGTATCAGCTTTGGGCTCGTATGCTGCTGGCAGAAGGTGCGGTCATGCTGAATCCGAAGCACCTCGACCTCCCCGACTGCGCCTACGAATTCAAAACGCTGGCTTTCGGTAATAAAATGCTGAAAGACAGCGGTGACGGTATTGCGTGGGCAAAGGCTGTCAAAACACCTATCAGCGTAATCGCCGAGGCGTGGGAGAATGACATGAGTGAGTCCGGCGATGAGGCTTTTACCTGCATCGTGACGGGCTGAAAGGAGAAAAACATATGGATATGCCGATTTCGAACAAGCGAAAGCTGCACTGCGACGAGAACGTACTGGTCCACATCGTGCGTTACTGCCATGATACGGATGACGCAGATGGCGACGGCGTCAGAGAGGTGGAAATGTACGTCCCCTTCAAGCACATTTGCAAGGGCGATGCCATTGATATTCCTGATAAGGACACCGACGATGCCTTCAGAACAACCGCCTATGCTGCGGAAAACGCTTCGTACAACGAGGCTAAGGCGGGTGGTTGGTTTGTGCCGGTCGCCTGCACTGGGCAGAAAGATTACATTCTGAAGCCCGACGATTTCGCACCTTGGCTCGTGACACTGAGCGTTGTGTTCACGAACGGGTCGTCCTGCAAGCTCTTTTTCGAGTGCGTGGAACGAAGCGAAGAGAAGCTGCGGGCAAACATCCGCAGAATCTTTGACGATGTGCCGACGCTGCGGCATGAGCTGGGCTTCGTTGCCCTCGTCCGCCATATGGCATGGAAGTACCTCACACCGGAAAGAACGGAGCCTCTCGGCTTCAGATTCCTTTCGGATGATGTCGTCTGGAGCAACTGCAAAGTGAAGGACATCCTTCCTGACCGGTTCTTCGCGGCGGCTGACATGAAGCTGACGTTTTACGCCTATGCGGAAGATGAGTATTCTGGGAATCCTCTGTTCTTTGCAAAGCTGCCGTATCTCGGTACGCATCACGGACATCCTGAAGGTTGTGTGATTTGCGCTTCCATCCTGCGGAAACTGGATGAGCTGTATGGCGACCTGCCGACGGAAGCGTCCCGTTGGTCGCTGGAATACCAGCTCTGGGCGCGTATGCTGCTCTCTGAGGGAGCAGTTATGCTCAATCCGAAGTACGTTGACTTGCGCCAAGACGGTGCGCTTGATGCGCTTCTGGAGGACATTCCGATGATTGATGGTTTCGCCGATGACGTCGCTTGGCGTCGTGTGGCAGGTGTACCCATCGACGAAATCCATGAAGTGTGGGATGCGAGTTCGGATGATGGTGTCGCTCCGTTCACCTATACCGTCCGAGCAAAAATCCTTTGATTCTTTCGCTTCAAGACAAACCACATTTTTTCAAAAGAAGCTCCTTCGGGAGCTTCTTTTTTTTTACAGCAAAAGCGATTGACAAAATATCAAACTGTGGTAGTATAGAATTATAATTACGAAGCTATTTTTATAAAGGAGATTATCTCCGTTTTCAAGTCACCACAAAGAATCAAGACAGTTACTTCCCTTTTCTGGGAAGTGACTGTCTTTTTCTATATATAACATTTTTTGGATTCCCGTAAGTCCTTATTACAGGCTGGGAGAAAGGAGAAAAAGACCATGGCAAATTGTGTACTCTTCAGAAGTAAGAAAGGGTTCGACATCAGTACCCTCCCCTTCGGGCTGAACCAAATGCCTAACCGCAGCACGACGACGTTCTCCAAGTGGAATGCGCCGCAGAGACCGTCTATGAAGGGGCAATCTACGCTGCACGCCTATGCAACCAGAGCATTTCTGGCATATCTGGGTATCCCCGGCTTTGTCGAGGACTATGCTCTGCTGCAGGTCTCTGACAATCTGTGGAGCGCTGAGTTCCGCGACAACTCTACCGGCACGACCGTGAAGACGCTGCTGTTCACCTATAAAACGGTGTTCCAGACCAATGCGCCTTCTGTCGGTAAACTGGGTGCCGCCGTGACGATGCCTTCCGGCCAGTGGGCGGGTACTCCGTCTATCGGTTCTGAGTCTGACGACATCGACCTCAGCGGCGCTATGCTGGCAATGACACCCCAAGTCCTGTCCCTCTACTACGAGGCACCGGAGTTGGCTGTCGTGGATGACAACTCGGAACTCAAGACCGTCCGTGACGAGATTCTCGCCCTGTGCGCCAAGTACCCCGCTGATTGGGGCGCTCACATGGTGGAAGCATCTACCGCCTTCAACTATCTGTATATCTTCAGTGATATGTTCTACTATGGCTGTGAGACGGGCAAAGTCCCGCTGAACGTCCAGAACGGGAACATGGATACGTTGACGCGGCAGAAGGTCAACAACGGCGCTTTCAACGGCACCATCATTGTCGGCACACCTACCATCATCGGTGGCACAATGGCCGCCAACAGCACCTCAAGCTCTACCAAGGGCATGACCGTGAAGGCTGCCAAGCTCAGATACGCAGCGTGGGCTGACGCACACCCGTGGACGCCCGACGAGGAACTGCTGATTCCCACCTTCGATGATGACTTCAAGGTTCAGCCTGAGGTTATCGAGATGGCCGACAAAATCGTCGCTACGTCCAATATGCGCGTACCCTTCCGCAACTTTCTGTGGCGCGGCATTACCGGTTACGGTAAGTCTACCGGCACGAAGGTTCTGGCGTGCATCCTGCACACTCCTCGGCTGGAGCTGACCTGCCATACCGATATGCTGGCGAAGGACCTGATTTCTGAGTTCGTCCCCTGCAATCCCGTGGATGCGGCGCGTGGAGAACTTCCCACGTTCGATGAGATTTCCTTCGACCCCGAATCCGCGTGGACGACCATGACGGGCGAGGATGGCACTGGCATCACATCTGAGGAATGCTTCGCAAAGTATTCTGAGCTGTTGGTTGCCCGCGCCGGCTGCACTTCCCCTGTGAAGGTGGTCGAGTCCGCTTTCGTGAAAGCCGTTTCTCGCGGTTACATCTGCGAGATTCAGGAAATCAGCCGTATCAAGGACTCCGGCGTTATGGTCGCACTGAACCAGTACGACCTGCCGGGTGCTATGATTCCGCTGGTGGACGGCGGTTTCACGTATCGTCAGAAGGATGCCGTTGTGGTATTCACGGATAACGTCGGCTATGCTTCCTGCCGCCCCATCGACCAGTCTGTTATTCGGCGTTGCCGGATGATTTTCGACAGCACTGAAATCGAAAAGCAGGCTATGCTGGAGCGCATCAAGTACAACACCGGCTGGAGCCGTGACGACAAGACGCTGAACGCTCTGTACGACGTGTTCGAGCAGATTCGGAGCTACTGCGCCGACAAGGAAATCACGGAAGGTTCCTGCACTATTTGCGAGCTGGAGTCTCTCGTCTGCTGCGTGCAGTGTGACGACAGATACATGGCTCATTTGGAAGATTACATTGACACGTGCCTCATCGCCAAATGCACGAATGACCCCGTCGAGCAGAACGAGATTCGTTCCAATGCGGCGCAGGTCATCAGCAAGGTGGCGTAGGCTTATCCTGAAAGGAGAAGAGAGGCATGGAGCCTCTTTTCTTGCTTTCAGGACCGAAAGCAAGAAAGGAGAAAACATCATGACTCACAACTATGAGAACGCCAAGTTCTTTAATCACGAGAGCTATAAGGCGCTTTGCGCTAAGGTCGGTGAGTGCATCAAAAACGGCGTCCAGTACGCTGATAAGATGCTCGACAACATCGAACGGCGCTGCGCCGGTGCTTTCCTCGACTATGTGACGACCGTTGATATGAGCGAAACTCGCATCATCATCGCCCATAATCGTCTCGAAGGCGAAGACCTCATCGACACGCTGCAGACTATCGACGCGGGACGCCGGTCGGCACACGAGGCAGCTATGGCCGGATGCAGCATTCTCAACCGAATGGCTTTCGCCAACGGTATTGACCCCGTGTTCACTGGCAATCCTGAAGACCGTTTGCAGGTGGCAGATTTCTGCCTTGAATTCACTGTTGAAATTTTCAAGAACCGGCGCAAGTAAATAAGAAAGGAGAAATGACGCATGGACCAGAAATCTATCTGGAGGCAAATCCGTGTGGGTGCCAATGAAATGAGCGAGAAGCTCACGGATGCTGACATCTACACCAGTGAAGCGTTTCGGAGTCATGTGCAGGCGACAGTCGATTCGATGACGAAGGACCTTGACAAGCACATCTCCGTTTCTCTGATGCATAACCCAAACTCAGACATCACCGCCTGTACTGATGGGAATAATCTTTATCAGAATACGGCGAATAGTGTCATCACGTGGTATAAGCTCCCCTCCTCACGATTCGCAACGGTTATGGGTATCGTCTATCACGAGTTGGCCCACATCCGATTCCACGACTTCCGCGCCGATGCGCTGGCAGACAAGGAACTGGAAGAGAACGGCACACTCTACGGACGGATGCCTGAACCGGACGACGAGACAGAACTGGATGAGATGAAGGAGGCGCTGAAGCATCCTGAATACCGCAAGGTGTTCAAGTCGCTGCGGGACGAACTCGTCAACTGCATCATCGACGCACACGACGAGGAGCGTATGAGCGACTACTACGGCGGCATTGTTGCACGTGGTATAGAGATGGCAGCATCTTCCCTTCAGGGACAGCTTCACACGCTGGAAGGCTATACGAATAACAAGAATGAGCCGCTGTCTATCATGACAAGCCTCGTTCTCCAGTTCGCACGCTTCGGTGAAATTCTCGTTGCGGATGAGCAGACGCTCTATACCAATGAGTACGCCAAGAAGCTGACAGACATCTCACAGGCCATTGAGCTTGCCACCAACACGGATAACCCTAAAGAGCTGTATGCTCAAATCAATGTGATGCTTCTCTTTATGTGGCCTTACATCAAGGATGCAATAGATAAGTGTGACAAGCAGCAGAATGCTCAGGCAGGCCAAGGCCAGCAGGGGCAAGGTCAGCAGTCCGGCTCCGACCAGAACGGTCAGGGTGGGCAGCAGGGCCAGTCCTCTTCCGGCGGCAACTCCGGCGGCGGTCAAAACAGCCAGAACCAGCAGGGCGGCGGAGGTGTCTCCCAGCCCAGCGCAAATGCCATTCAGCAGGTGCTCCAACAAATCGCTCAGGGCGCACAGAATGGCGGCGGCTCTCAGATACCCAAGAACCAGAAGGCTTCCAACGTAGCCAAGCAAGCTACCAAGGATGCTCAGTCTGCTGGTAAGAAAAAGGGCAAGAAGGGCGGCAGCGGTTCCGGCGGTAATGATGCCAATGAGGGCAACGTTCCCGCTGCTGTGACTGGTAAGAACGGCGATGGAAAGGATAAGAATGAGAAGCAGGAGCAGGCTGACAATATGTTGGCAAATGTTCTGCAGACCATCATTTCCTCCGTTGCAGGTGACATGGCCGAAGCCCAGATGGAACAGGATTTGAAGTCCCAAATCATCGCTGATGTTGACATCATGGACCGCAGCTCCACGCACAAGGGTCATAAAATCGACGTCAAACGCGAGGTTGAAGTAACACCCGCAAACATCAAGCTCTACGGAGAAATGATGGAGGATGTGAAACAGTATTCCAAGCGTTTGGCGAAGCTGATGCAGCAGGAACTGAAAGACCTGCAAGATGGCGATGTCCGCAGAAATCGGATGTACGGTAGGGATATCGTAGCCAATGATATGTGGCGTCCCGACTGCCGGTACTTCAGCGACACCAAGCTGCCGCAGGACCTGCCTGACATGGCCGTGGCTGTTCTCGTTGACCAGTCCGGCTCCATGTGCGGACAGCGCATGGGCGCCGCTATGAAGGCCACCATGCTCCTGCATGACTATGCAGAGCGTGTTCATGTTCCTGTCGCTGTGTACGGCCACAACGTGACCATGCATGGTAGGGTCAACCTGTTCGTCTATACGGACTTCCTGAAGGCTGGTAAGCGTGACAAGTATCGCCTTGCCAAGCTCTCCACCGGAGGTTGTAACCGTGACGGTGCAGCTCTGGAGGTCGTTGCGAACCTGCTGAATGCGAGACCTGAGCGCACGAAGCTCCTCATTATCATTTCGGATGGCAAGCCGAATGATGATTCCTATGGTGGAGATTCTGCGGCGAAGGACATCAAAGACATCGTAGCCCGCAATCGCCGGCGCGGTGTTGAGATTGTTGCAGCAGCTATCGGCGACGACAAAGCGTACCTCAAGAAGATTTACGGCGACCAGTTCCTTGACATTACTGACCTGTCCACCTTCCCCAAGGCAATGGTCAAAATCGTCAAGAAACGGCTGAAGGTCTAACTACAACTAAAGAGCCACCCTTCGGGGTGGCTCTTCTTGAAAGGAGATAATACTATGGATTTAGGTTACATTGCTCCCTGCCCCGTGTGTGGTGGCAAAATCAAGCTGTATTCCCACTGTGGCAAGCCCGATTGTAAGGCTGTATGTCAGAGTTGCAAAAAGGGGTTTCCGTTCCACGCAAACCTGAAGACCTATGCCGGCACAAAAATCTATGCCAGCAGTATCAGGAAAAGTGTGCGGATGTGGAACAACACGGTTTCCAAGGAAGTTCTTGCTGATGTTGTTCTTTAAGCCCATTTGCTGCAGGAAGGAGTTGATTTTCTGCATATAAAGATGTATAATAATGTGCAGAAAGGAGCTGGTGTTATGAGAAAGTTTGATTATTCTTTCCTCGATAACGGGCTGCTTCCTGCAAGCCTTGTGAACATCACGAGCAAAATCTACTCTCTTCGTACTGAAGCCGGCTTCCGTAAGCAGGAGTTTGGAAAAGTCTTCACTGAACTGGAATCCATTGCGCGAGTTCAGTCAGTAAAGAGCTCCAACGCCATTGAGGGCATTGTGACCAGCGACAAGCGCATTGCGGAAATCGTAAACCACAGCAGTGCGCCTCTGAACCATGATGAGGCGGAAATTGCCGGATACAGAGATGCACTCAACGCTGTGCATTCAGGATATGAGTACCTGTCTTTCGGCGTTCCTGACATTCTGCGGCTCCATGAAACCATGATGGCAGTCGCAGGCGACGAGAACGGTGGGCAGTACAAAACGGATGACAATGTGATTCTGGAAGTCGCGGCGGATGGCACGCGGCGTGTGAGGTTTCGTCCCACACCTGCGGCAGAGACACCGGCTACTATGGAGCAACTGGAACTGGCCTATTTGGATGCCTGTTCCAACTCTAATATCAACCAGCTTCTTCTTATTCCCTGCGTTATTTTGGACTTCCTTTGTATCCATCCATTCCGTGACGGCAACGGCAGAATGTCGAGGTTGCTCTCACTTCTGCTGCTCCACAAAAACGGCTTCGATGTAGGAAAGTACATTTCTTTCGAGGAACAAATCAACCAGCACAAGGCGTATTATTACGACGCACTGGAGCAATCCTCGAAGGGCTGGATGGAGAACAACAACGACTATGCGCCATTTATTCAAAACTTCTTGTCCATACTGTATCAGTGCTATAAGGAGTTGGATAAGCGGTTTGCAGTCGTCAATGGGAAGAAAATCACGAAGATGACGCGAATCGAAGCTACGGTACTTGGCAGCCTGATGCCAATTTCCAAAGCGGAGATATGCGCCATTCATCCTGATGTAAGCCCGTCCACCGTGGAGGCTGTGCTTGGACGCATGGTGAAGGAAGGGAGCATTAAACGTATCGGAATGTCCAAGAAGGCACGATATGTTAGAGCCTGATTAAAGTCTATTTAGACAAGAAAGGAGAAAGCACAATGACAGCCAAGCTGAAAAGTGATGCGTTGAGAGTTGTCAAGAGACTCCGTTGCTATGGCACGGACGCTGAAGACAACTTCGGCTGCGGCGATAAGCGGTGCAAGTACCGAGATGTGGACGGTGCCTGCAACATTAACAGCCTTGAAGCTGATGCTGCCGAAGTGATAGAGAAATTGTTGAAGGAGGTTGAAAAGTTTGAACATCGCTGATGTGGTAATGAAATCCCGCAATGTCGAATCGTTCAGCAACCTCCTCCCTGCTGCGTCTGTCACATCAGAGAAAGCAAAGGCAGTTGCCAGTCGGAACGGATATATGGCGCCCTATACAGCCGATGAACTGCGGAAGAAGTTTCATCTAACCGACGACATCATTGAGAACCTCTACTACTGCTGCGGCTTTACCCCGTTTTATTACTGGGATAAGGATAAGGTCATATTCCCCTGCAACAGTCTTACAATGGCAGCCGACGGTGAAGATAAAACGCCTGAAATCCGAGGGGCTGTTGAGCAACTGAAGAAGAAAATTGCCTCCGGCAACTGTAACTTCATCATCACGGCACTCAACGACCGGATGCGGATAGAATATCTGAAGAAACTCGTTGATGAGGGCTTTGATGGTGCTTACAAACTGTTCTACAATGTCTACCCCTTTTCCGATTACGGATGCTCCGCACTCGGACGGGATGGTATACTGAAGCTCAAAAGCATGAAAACGCCGGAACAGGTTCAGGCAACGGAGAAGGGGCTCAGGAAGTATCCTGACACACTGACGGTTTACCGTGGCGCCGGCGATGAAAGCGCAAGTCTGGAGGAAGCGTTCTCTTGGACGCTGGACCCTGCCGTGGCCGTGTTCTTCGCCACACGCTTCCCGTCTGACAATGCGAAGGTATTTCGGGCTACAGTCGAAAAAGCCTCTGTCATTGAGTATTTCGAAGGTGTGGAGGCTGAAATTATCGTATCTCCTGATGACATCAAGGAGGTTGAAGACTTTCCCCTCTATGGTATCGACTGGCTCAATGAGGCCGTGGATGACGGCGCGATAGATGACTTCTGGCTCTATCAGAGGACTGCCGACTATGATGCCGTTCCTTTCCAAATGGCAAGCAAACTACACGGAAAGGCTCATGCTGGCCGTGTCCTGTTCATGTGTATGCTGTTGGCATATATGAAGGGTCTGGACTTGGAAGACAAGGAGATTTTGATTGATGCCGCACTGTACCATGACACAGGTAGATGCAGTGATTCAGAGGACAACACCCACGGCGCCGAGAGCGCGAAGATGCTGCAGGAAGCGTATCCTGATACTGACCCCATCACTCTGTTCCTGATGGAGTATCATTGCCGTCCCGATAAGGAAGGCTATGAGTTCATCGAGAAACATTGGTTGGATAAGCAAGATGCGCTGCGAGTCAAAAGCCTCTTTGACATCTTCAAGGATGCCGATGGTCTTGACCGCGTGCGGCTCGGTAATTATGAGTTGGATATGTTCCAGCTTCGTACCGAAGAAGCTCGCAAGCTGCCGCAAATCGCAAAAATAACTGAAGACCAACTGAAATTCTAAACTGAAAGCACCTCTCGAAAGAGAGGTGCTTTTTTTGTTATGTTACTTTCAAGTTGCAACTAACTTGCGACCAACTTACTACTAAAGGATGCAAAGTCGCAACTGGATTGAACTAAGAGATTTGCAAACTATAGTTTGCATTTTACTCTTGGCGTTTGCAAACTGCAGACGTTTGCGGGAAATGGAAATATATAGCATATTGTGTTGAGAACCGGCAGATACACAATATGTTGTGGAAAACTTTGTGAACAAAGTGGAAAAGCGGCTCCGCCAGATGCAGAGCCGCCTTTGCTTATTTTTTGGTTGTGGCGCCGATGGGGTTGATGAACCGCGTCGCCCACTCCTCTTTGCCGCAGCGGGGACAAGGGCGGTGCCAGTCGTACATGAGGTGTCCATCCACATCCACCTTATCGGTCAGTGGGGCAACCTGCCCGCAAGCGGTACAGAAGACGATATAGCGTCGGTCGGCGCCTGCACGCTGTTTGCCGGCGGCCATTAAGATGCCTCCTTAACAGCGCTGACCAGCGGGCGCTCCTCCAACATACCGACAACTGTACGCAGAGGCTCAGAACCGCCAAAAGCAGCAACGATGTGCTTCAAAGCACTCTCAGGAACGGAGAAGCTGTCCGAGGCACAGATGCCAACGGTCTTGCCCTTCTTTGTGTCCACCGTCACGAAATCGCCGGTATGGAGCGCACAACCGTCAGGGACGGAGAACAGGAAGGTCTGCGGGCACTTGGGGTGCTTGATGATGACGACATTGCTCATAATTTAATCCTCCTTATCCAATTCAACGCCGCAATGGATGCAGCGGTTCAATTTGATGGCACACTCAGGGCAAAGTGTGTCTGCAGGTGTGTTGGAACAGATAATGAACTTGCCGCATTCGAGACAATGGCTTTCAGAAAATGCGTGAAGAACGATGCGATTGAAGCATTTGGCGCAATGCTTGTATGTCAGCCGTGAGGTTACGGTAGTTGCAGCTTCCATTTAGGATACCTCCTTCTGAGCAACCCAGCTCAAGAATTTCGATACATTGCGGGAATGGAGACTATGGACATCCTCGGCGAGCTTCCACTCGGACAGGTCTACCATCCAAGAGGGATACTTCTCCGTAAAGCCGGGGCAAGCATGGTCAATGTGCTCTTTCTCGGATACCTCGCGCTGGCGGATGTGCTGTAGCGCCACGTTCAGGTACTTGATACCATAGGCGTAATCCACGCACTTACCTCCGATAATCCATCCACCGAGGTTCTTGGTGTTGATGGCGTAAGTCAGCCACTCGGAGTTCATAAAAGTGAGGTTGATGTATTCGTCGCGGAATACCTCAAAATTGGAACGGGCGCGTTTCTTACCCTCGTCATCATACCAACGGCGATTTATGGACTCGCCCTTCTCCACAGACACGAAGAAATGCGGCTTAGTCTCCATGACAGTTTCAATGATTTCGGCGTCGTCGCCGAGATTACTGCCATCGCCATATGTGGCATAGCGAATGCCATTAAAGAGATAATAGGTGCGCTGCTCCGGTGCATCATACTCCACCAGATTGATGGGATAGATGGCGCAGTCATCAACGGAACAGTCGTGGGTACGGTTGCGGTCTCCCCTGCCACGGTCATTCCAGTAAGGCCTATACCTGTATTCTCTCTCCGGAGTCAAAGAAAGAACGGTCAAGATACTATCACCCTTCTTTGCGTCAGGCTTGTTGCATCGCTCCACAATGTCTACAAAGCTGCCGTAGCGGTTGTCGGTCAACCAGCGGTCAGCCATGGAAAACACGACATACTCGGAGGACTTGGAGATTTTGACGCCAGCCGGCAGAGAAAGGATGTTGGAGCTATCCGCCACACCCTGCAGGATATTGAACAGGAAGATGCGGGATACCATCTCCACGACCATGCTGCGTGCCTGTGTACGCTCTTCCTTCACACGCTGCTTACGCTGGTGTTCATCCTCCTGACCGATATATTCCGTATTCACACGGAAATCCTTGGGGTTCACGTCCATGATGAAATCGTCCGTTACATGAACTTCCTCAGGGTCAGTCCAGCCTATATAGACGTTCTCGCCATTACGAATGACAATACCGACGGTGTTACCGTGATAGATATTGTAGCTGTCCAGCATATTGCTCCACGTCTCATGACCAAAGAAGTGCTTGCCAGTCTTGCTGAGGCGAACCAGCGCAACACACTTCTCGCTGGGAGCAAAGGTATCCAGCGCAACAGGAGACGCTGCGAGGAACTCCTCGAAATACTTCAGCTTGCTTTCTTTCATGTTGTAAATGGAAGCAAGGCGCCCCATCTCTTCATCAAGGAAACGGAGCTTCTGGAACAGGACGACCGGTTCTTTCTCCGGTGCATTCCGGCCAGTGCGGATACGGGTAAAATTGATTGTCTCACCCATGTAGCAGCGGATAGCATAAATCTGGGACTCCAGCAGGTAAATCTGATTATTCATCATCTCAACCTGCTCTTCCAGCGCCTCACGCTTGGCAGATAGTTCGTCCATCAGCTTAGACTTCTTCTCTTCCAGCGCGGCCATAGCACGCTCGACCTCTTCCTTGAGGGCGCGAAGTTCTTCGCTGGTGCCATTTCTCGTTGCCTCAATATCGGCCTTGAGCGAGTTCAGCTCCGCTTCACGGTCAGACAGGCCTTCACGCACCTGAGAGACCGAAAGAGACTCAGGCACGGATGCCGGCAGCGTCGATGAAGCGCCGTGCGTTGCGAGGGCTCGCATCTCGCCCACGGACATTGCGGAATAGTCCTTGACCGGCACATACTCCGCCACCAGAGAGTCCGGCTGGTAGAGAAAGAATCTGCGGCTGCCGAGACCGACGACCATACCGATGCCCTCATAAATGCTATATACGTTGGCGGGCTGCTCATAGGTCTTACAGTAGTCGATGAACTCAGAAAGGTTCTTGAGATAGTCCTCAATGTGTTTCCGCCACCATCTCGCATTGGTGTCACTATCTTGTGAGAGACTGGACAGGTCCGTAAGCCCCAAAAAGAGCGTTGCATCGTCTCTGTCATTCTCTCTGATAATGCGAATTTCTTCCTGTCGGGCCTTTTCAAAGCGCCATTCACGGCTTCTCGCTGCCCACTCATTCTTGTACGCCTCGATGTCATTGAAGCGCACCGTCCCCAAAATGGTGTTCTTCATTGTCCTTTCACCTCTTTTTTTGACTACCCTTTTTTGATTTTAAGTTTTGCAGTAGCGGATAAAGTCCTGCGCCGAGAACGGCAGGTTATCGTATCCGCAGTCCTTCAAATAACGGGAAACAACAGCAGAGCTCATACTGATACGTCCATCACCAGATGCCTTCATATGTTGCAAGCAGATGTCAGCATAACCATCTACCACATCAAGGTGCTCCAGACACCACTTCTCTACGCGGCGTTTGCGGGCCGCCAGAGACCGCTGTTCGGGATGCGGCATCTTCTTATAGGTGTACGCCTTTGCCGCCTTCTCACGGCTTGTGTAGCCGAAACCTTGGGCATCATCCAGTACCGCACCAGTCTTGGGCTGTATGACAATGTAACGCGGCTCATATTCTGAGGAAAGCTCCCTCGAATATACTACTTTGAAGTAATCAGCCATACAAGCTCATCGCCCTTCCACCGATTTTAGTAGTCATGCTCATGTTCCCCCAAGGCACTCTCACCTCGGCGCTGCGCCGCCTCTCACGCAGCATTCAGCTCATGGCAAGTTCCTGCTTCAGCGACGGAGTTCGTCTCCACAGGCGTAAATTCCGGTTATACCATCCGTACTTATTTTTTACTTTGCGTACTTATTTTTACTTTGGCGGAGAGAGTGGGATTCGAACCCACGGATGTTTTCGCATCGCCGGTTTTCAAGACCGGTGCCTTCAACCGCTCGGCCATCTCTCCGTGTTTCCCGCCGCAGGGAGTGCCTACGGCGGGGTAATTGTTTTTACTCGGCTTCGCCCTCAGTGACGGCGGTAGGCTCAACACTGGAAGCAGATGCGGGAACTGCGACCTTACCGCCGACAAAGCCAGCCAGCAGGCTCCGCAGGTCGATACCCAGACCATTCAGCATACCGTTGGAGACCTGAGTGGTAGAAGAAACGATGTCCTCAATCAGCTTGGTGCTGTTGCCCTCGCCGTACATGGTAATAGAATCCACATTAGTGAGAGGTGCAGCCACGTTCTTGGCGATTTCGGGAAGCGCGTTCATAATCATCTCGACCACTGCGGCCTCACCATACTTCTTCATGGCCTCAGCCTTACGGTCGATACCCTCCGCTTCGGCCAGAGCCTTGGCCTTGATAGCCTCGGCTTCTGCGGCACCAACGGCCTTGATACCTTCGGCAATCTGCTCCTGCTCGAAGCGCTTGGCCTCGGCTTCCTGCTTGCGAGCGTACAGCTCTGCTTCGGCCTTCTTTTCGGCAGCGTACTTATCGGCATCTGCCTTCTTGCGAATATCAGCATCCAGCCGACGCTCCTGCAGCGTGATTTCGCGCTCGGCCAGCTCTGCTTCCTTCTCGCGCTTCGCAATGTCGGCATCGGTAGAAGCAATATCGAGGCTCCGGCGCTGCTTCTGCTCCTCAATCTTATAGGCAGCATCGGCAGCAGCCTTCTTGATGTCGGAGGTCTCCTTCAGCTCGGCCTGCTTCACGGCCAGTTCGGTCTTACGAATAGAAATCTGTGTATCGGATGCGACCTGAGCCTCGTTCGCCTGACGCGCCGCTTCCGCCTGAGCAATCTGAATATCGCGCTCCGCTTCGGCTTTGGCGATAGAAGCATTTTTCTGGATTTGACTCATATTGTCCTGACCCAGAGCATTGATAAGACCCTTCTCGTCGGTCACACGCTGGATGTTGCAGGAGATAATCTCGATACCCAACGCATTCATGTCAACCTGCGCCTTTGACTGGATTTCATCACCGAATTTCTTACGGTCATTGCAGATTTCCTTGAGCGTTATAGTACCGATAATCTCTCTCATGTTTCCCTGAAGAGAGTCCGAGATAGCCTGCTCAAAACCACGGGCATCGGTGATGTTCAGGAAGTTCCGCATAGCCAGCTTGATACCCTCATCATCAGTCCGGACACGAACTTTGGCAACAGCGTCCACGTCAACGCCGATGAAGTCCAGTGTGGGGATGTAGCCATCGGATTTGATGTCCACAGAAATCTGACGGACAATTAGCTTATCGACGCGCTCCAGAAACGGAACGCGAACGCCGGCACGACCAATGAGGATTTTGGGCTTCTTGCGAAGACCGGAGATGATATACGCCATATCGGGCGGCGCCTTGATATACCCCAAAATACAGATGATGAGGACCGCAATCACGATAATTGCGGGGACGAGAACAGCCTTGTTCCCAAAGAGCAGGTCAAACATAGTTCTTTTTCTCCTTTGTTCTATTTAATCAGCGGAGTATTCCGCGTCCGCCCAGTTAAGGCCAGTGCCGTAATCAATCTTGACACCGGGCTGCACGTTATAGCAAAACACGCAGAACTCAATGGTATCATCCTCTACGGAGAGAGCTTCCATCAAGACGCCATTCGCCACAAGATTATCTCCTTCAAAAACAGGAGTCACACGATACAGAACGTGGTTGTTTGTCTCGTGAACATAATCGGCAATCTCATTCTCAAACGGAAGCATACCAGTTACATTGAGGTAGCGGGTTCCGGTGATGAGGTTCTTGACGTTGGCATTCTCGCCGGTGAGCTGATAGCCCAGAAGGTGACAGCGATTGTAGAGGTACTTGCCATCCACGCAGTCGTACTTGTTCAGGTGCCAGCCTGACGGCTTCACGGAACCGATAGACCCACGCTCCTCCGTAGGCATCAGCTCTTGGCACACATTTGCGTAGGCCGGTCCGCAGCGTCCGAGGTCGTCCAAGTCAGTAAACAGCTCGAAAGGCTCGGTAGTGATGTCGTCCTCGGTGAAGTACGGTACATTACCGTTCACAACGGTGTACGGCTCTCCGCTGAATGGCTCTATGTCGTCCAACGAGAACTCCGTCGAATACCCTGTCTGGGTACTCCCTTGCGTATCGCTATACGGAGGGTTGGTATCGGGATTGGCAGTGTTCGTAAGCTGAGGAATCAGCTTTGCACCATAGAACACTGCGATTGCTACTAAGAAGGCAAGCAAACCGCGAACGACATTCATGTTCGTCTGTTTCTTCTTCGCTTTCTTTGCCATAATGACAGATTTTTCCTTTCTTTCAAAGATTGTTTTTATAGTTCGACTATAACACGAACGTAAAAAAATGTCAAGTCAATGTGAGCCAAATTGCTTGACAATATGTTCGAATGTGGTAATATAGAATATGTAATAAGTGCAGGTAATAAGGGCATTTGGGGAATGTTGCCCACAACGTCGCCTGCAAGCGGAGGTGCTTTTTATGCTTGAAAAACTTGTCAAAATATTTGAAACTGTAAGGGACTGGGTTCTCGCGCTTACACCTTCGCAAATTGTGAGCCTGCTGGTGCTGATTGCCGCCCTGTATGTGGCACGTAAGGTCGTCAGGAAGGGACTGTCTATTGCACTGACCATCGTTGCAGTGCTGGCTGGTCTGTACTTCCTCGTACCCAGTATCTTTTACACCATCATCGGCTGGCTCACCACAATCTTCTAAACTACAACATACTTGAAAGGACAAAACTATGAGCAGCTATGAGAAATTCAAAACGGTGTGGACCGTAGGTAACATCATCGTTATCTACCTCCTCAACGCATTCATTTTGAAGAAGGCAGGGTATCCCATCTGGGCCGGCTTTACGCCGATTTACAATATCTTCTGCCTGTTCTATTCCACTTATGGACATACCCGTTACGTGTGGCTGATGCTGGTGCCTATCGTAAACATCGTCCTGACCATCGTAACGTGGGTGAAGTTCGTATCCATGTTTGGTGTGGACTATCAGGGGTTTACCAGCTACCACAGGCCGAAAATGGTACTCTGGATGGCTCTGTTCCCTGCTATCGTCTATGCGATTTTGGCTTTTGACCCCACAGAGTACAAAGGCCCCTACCCCGGCCCTGACCCGTTCCGGAAAAATCCTCTTCCCTCCGCTGGAAGCAACGGCGGTCAGAATATGTAAAACCAGAAAGAAAGGAAGTAGATACCCGTGGCACGAGATAACACGTGGACTTTCACTGCAGAGGAAGTCGCACAAATCACCAAGTTGCCCAAACGTCAGTTCAAGCTGGGCGCCGGCAACGTCTGCACCGGATATTTCGATGATGCCAACAGTCGCTTCTATGAGTGCGACGATAACGGTAAGCTGACCGGACGTGTCGGCAGCGCAAAGAAGCAGACGACCATCGTTGTACCCGCAACCAATGGAGGAGATGACCCTCCCCCTGCTCCCCCTGAAAAGAAGGAACCTCCCAAGAAAGAGCCCGCAAAGAAGCCTGAACCTCCGAAGTCTGAACCGACACCTCCCCCCTCAGGTACGGCTGACGCCCCTGACTGGCGTGAGCTGAAGCGGCAGGAGGAGGAGCGTCTGAAAGCCGAGAAGCAGCGGGAACGTGAGGAGAAGAAAAAGCGTAAGCCTACCGTATCCGCCAGTGATGCTGCTGGAACCAGTATGGTGCCTGTAAGCCCGTTCAAGCGTTTTATGAAGAAGGTTGTCCTGCCCGTCGTGGCTGTAGTCGCCTGTGGAGCTATCGCTTTCTGTGTATATTCCATTTTGGCAAACCGGTCTACGCCTATCGGCTATCAGTACCCCACAGTGCTTCAGCGTTCCGATGGTACGACTGTTACCACGTCTTACGTACACGGCGACAGTGTTCAGGTCATTCAGGTCACGGACGATGTCCTGCCGGGGACGCAGTTCTCCAAGGACAATCTGGCCGTGGCTACCATTCCCGCTGACGTCTACAACTGTGCTGTAGCTATCGGCTCCAAGTTGTGCAACGTTGAAATGGCGAACACAGTCGTCGGGAAGTATGCCACCGAGTATATCGGCGCCGGTCAAATCCTTCGTATCGACCAGTTCAGCGTCAACAGCACTACAGGAGCTTCCGTTGCTGCAAATCCTTGGCTGGCTGAGGATGGCGAGGATGTCCGCGATTACCTGTGGGAAGATGATACCAGTTTCCTGATGTTCGGTCGTGAGGCGGTCATCACTATCACCCGCACTGTGGACGATAACAACGCCGCTCTCCGCGAGGAGCTGTATGCAGATGACCCCACTATCGAGTACACCATCAGCGAGAAAGACGAGCATAATCGTCGGCATGAGACCATCAAGCTGAAAGCTGTTGTCAGTGACCTCTTGAACTCCGACGGCACCCTGTTGTATGATGTATACGCCAAGTTGGGTGCTATCCCGCAGGGCGAACTGAGCCAGTATGTGAAGAACCATGTCAGTGTTGCAAAGATGGTTCCCACCATCGTACGCTTCCGTATGACAGAGAAGGCTGCCACCGTGTATGATGCAGCAATGGTCACGGGCGCTGATGTGACGCTCACCAGCGGCACAGTAACGACCGTGGAGCTGCTGGAGGAACTGGAAGCCAACACTCCCGAACGGGCCGCACAGCTCAACATCTGCCAGTTCGTAGACCGTATCCTCTGCGGAGATAACACCGTACAGAACACTGACCCTGTGCAGTAAAAGTTTTGAGGAGGACAAAAACATGAAAAAGTATCTTGTCTTGGTGCTGGCTGCGCTGATGCTGCTGACTATCGCCGGCTGCGGAAAGAAGAACGGAGACAATCCCGCTGACGACCCGAAGTACAATCTGGAAAATCCCGAACCTATTCCCGATGGTATGGAGGATACCAAGGGCTATATCGGTGATGGAAAGTACCGCAACGACGTGAAGCTGACCTGCATCCTGCAGTCTGGCTACGAGGTCACGCTGGGCATGGGCGACAAGGACGCAGGCTCCAACGCCGTCTACCTGAACCCCACCTGTTCCAACCCCAACGGCGCGGTTTTCTATATCGAAGCCGAGCGCATGATGTTCCCTCAGTATTCTACCCCGATGGAACTCGCCACTGTTAAGCTGGCCGACTTCCCCGCCATGGATACCAACAGCATCGCTGCTTTCCAGTGGTATGAAGACATCATGGGTGTGGATGCCGTCTATCACGACGTAGATAACTACGGCGTGGCATGGCAGGACTCCAGCCTTGTGGATGGCGACTCCGGTTCTGAAACGCTGACCATCAAGGTCTGCGATAAGGTTACTGGCGAAGAGCTGGGAACAGTCGTTGCCCACATCGACTATGATGCTGAGAATGACATCTACTTCCTCGCCGATATGAGCGAGGTCATCGAAAACGCCGACGGTGCTGTTGACACCACAGTTCCTGCGACATAAAAAAGAAAGGAGAACAAATATGCCCGCTATTATCAGTGATTCCAAGCAGCAGCAGGCACTTCAGCAGGTCATGGACGGTCTGAAAGCTGTCTCCGGCATCAACACTATGCTGGATATTGCCGCGAAGGATAACGCCTTTACAGTGTCCGCAAAAAGCCGCAAGAAGCCCGCAATCGTCGTTGATGAACAGGCTGCCACCCGTATTCAGGGCGCTATTAAGGCGTACCGCGATAAGATGGTCAAGAAGATTCGTGATACAGCCGACAAACAGCGTATTGCTTTGTCCGATGAGGACGAGGCAATTCTCAACTGGGGCGTTGGTACTTCCGCAGCAGAACCCGTCGAGGACACCGCCGAGGCTTCCGATGCCGATGAGGACGATACCGCTGACGGCGAATCCGCAGAGGAAATCGCGGAAGCCGATGAACCTACAGAGACTCCCGAAAACGCCAATCCCTACACACTGTATTAAGCCAAATCGGAAGCCCTCGCCTATCGGCGGGGGCTTTTCTTTTATATGCTTGAAGAAAGCCGGCCCTTTAGGGCCGGCTGTTTAGTTGTCACGAGAGTTCAGTTCCGCTTTGACTTCCTCGGTATCCTTGGCATCCGCAGGAACGTAAATTTCCTGATAGGCCAGAAGGCGCGTAGCATCTTTGGCGCGGACGTAGATGGTATATTTGAAGCCGGGGAACAGGTCTTTGTTCTTCCGGTCAGGAAGATTGAACACATGAGCTTCCTGTTCCTCGTCCTCTCCAGTTACAAAGATGACTTCCTTGCTGTCACGCGGCCAATTCCGCGACCGTACAGAACGGCACGTAGCCACATGGCAGATGATATCACCGTTCTCCCATTCTGTCCGCAGGTGCAGTGCAGTGTAGACCACATATGCGGCCAGCAGAAGAATGGCACAGGCAAAAGGAATCATGGATGCAAAATGTGTTTTCTGAAGTACGAGGGTCGCAATCAGAATGACTACAATAGCTCCAGCCATCAACAGGCCTTTGGTCGTCATCTGCTGCAGAGCTGCGGGATAAGGGTGTTCTTCGTCGAGGTGCTCGTCATAATTGCACACGGAGTTTTTGTCGGACATTATGCATCACCTCCAATACGAGACCGCGAGGGTGCGATGCGGCGTCCGCGATAGAACAGACGAGTATTCGCTTCACGACCAGTCACGGAACCAATAACCAAGGCCATTTCCTCAGGAGTAGCCATTCCATTTGCCATGTTGCAGGATGCAAATGCGACTGCCATCATCTTCTCCACAGGAACGTCGATAACCGCCGCAACTGCCTTTGCACGGGACTGGGGCATCTCCTTATAGGGGTATGTGGAGAACAAATACTGAGCAAGGCCCTGCACGCCTGCAAGCTGCTCCAGATAATCCAGCGTGACTCCCTCCTTGTTCAGATAATCCGCAATGAGGGGATATCCTTCGCTGAAATACCATGAGTGTGCGCCACGAATGTTGTTGCAGAGCATCGTAACATCGGACAGGGAAATTCCAGTTGCCTCCGCAGCAGCGGTGACAGATGAATCTTTGTTGGTGGCAAAGTAACTGATGACAGCACGTACCTGCTCCTCATCCAGAACAGGACGGGGATACCGCCTTGCCTTCTCGTTGGGAAAGGGAATTTTCTGCAGGTGCAGATACACCTGCTGGCGAGAGATGTTGAGATTTTCGGCAATCTCCTGAACAGAGTAGCCGTTCCACCTCATAAGACCTACATAGGTCGCCATGCGCTCGCCCCACTGCACGTTTTCTGACTTACGTGTATCATTTGTTGACTCACACAAATCTAATCGCCTCCTTGAAAAAATCGCCGGACTCGTAGACAAAACTGACAGTACAGAGAATGGCAACACACGCCAAAATGAACGAGAAAGTATGTCCAGATGCACCATCGGTCTTGATGCCGAAAATCCAGAAGCGGTGGGAAATCGGCCAAAGAAGAGGAACGCCGGCTTTATTGAAAAGGTCGAGCAAGATATGAGTTGCTCCACCAATTACAAACGCGAGGATATAGGGCAGCCATTCAATGCCCAAAAACAGCCTCAGGGCTGCGTACAAGGCCGCCCAAATGAAAGGGGCATGAGTGATACCCCTATGCCCAAAGAGGGCGTTTACGGCAGCGGAGACGGGTTTATTCTTACGCCCCGCCTTGCTGCACGGAAGGTCGATGTCAGGCGCGAGAGAGCCTGCCATGGACAGACCAACCACTCCGAGGGCCGGAAGCAACCCCTCCGGTGCCGGAAGCTCGAACAGTCCGTTGATTTGTGCCTGCACAAGCAGCAGGCCAGCCGTGTAACCGGCAAAAGTATGGGTTCGCCCGTCCATAGTTCACCTCCTATATAAGTGGACGGGGTACAGCACAATAACAAGAATCTTGTTATTTCTATCGAAAATTGCAGAAAAATAACAAGCATCTTGAACAAATGTTCTGGCGAATTTTTGTTAATTGGAACACTTGTACTATACCACAAAGTATGATAGAATGTCAATCACGATATGACGATACAGCATTGATAGGAACGCAGATTACCTACGACCGGAACGGCGACTACGAGAGCTGCTGCGTGATGTGCTGCGGCTACTGGAACGGCTGCCGCCCCCAGAACGCGAGGACGTACCAGCGGGCTTGGTGTTGTTGAACTGAAGCGTGAAGTTCGGACCCCAATCGCTGCGCTGGCTATCATCCATCACGAGGTCTGCGGCGAATGTGCCGCCGTCTTTCTTGGTCAGCTTCGTCTTATGGACGGGCTTTCCGTCGAGGAAGTTCTTGACGTCCTTCTCGGTAAAGGTGATGTGCTGGAACAAAGACGGTTTGGGCTTCTTCCAGATGGTGAACTTGCAACCGTTCTTCCAGTTGGAACAGCCGAAGCCAATCTTCCCTTCGATGATGTTGCCACCGCAGCGAGGACACACGCCAATCGGTGTATAGCCCTTTCGAGTCGGGATGATGCTGGGGTCTACTTTCGGATGCGGCTGCTGCAAGAAATCCTTGAGCATAGCGAGAACGTTCTGTTCCAGCTTTTCCGGTGTCGCCTTCCCCTCATGTATCTCTTCCTGAATAACCCACCACAAAGCGGTAAGGTCAGGACCACGAAGAGCGTCAGGGAGAATGCGATACAGCTCGCGACCGAGAGGTGTCGAGATAAGGGACTTCCCTTTCTCCTGTAAGAAACCTCTGGAGATGAGTCCGGAGATTATCTGGTCGCGGGTCGCACTGGTTCCGATGGCACCGTTATTCTCCTCCACGTCAGCATCTTTCTTGAGAAGCGTGCTTTTGATGAAAGGGTCGGTCACATATTTGGCGATACGGCTCATGTCCTTCGCCAGCGTGTACTGTGTATAACGCGGAAGCGGATTGGTCTCCTTCTCCAAAACCTGAGCATCAGAAACAAAGGCGTCGTAGCTGCCGGCAGGTATCATACTCAATGCCGTAGGTGTATCAACACCCTCGCGCATCATCACCAGATAACCGGGCTTCAAAACACCGGTGCTGGAGGCTTCCAATGTGGCACCGTCCGGCAGAGGAATAGTCAGCTTCGTAGTTTCCTTCTCGGCAGGCGGGAAAAACTGGATAAGGTAATACTTGCAGATTGCAAGATATACGTTCCGCTCCCTCTCCGTCATCTTATTGAGGTCGAGGCTTACATTCTGAGGGATGATTCCGAAATGGGCTTCGATTTTAGAGTCATCGAAGCAGCGGCCCTTCGTCTTGAAGTCCATGCCCTGAATGGGATTGAAGTTGCCCTTCCCTACCGTGTTGATGTTTGCGATGACAGTACGGGACGTGGCAGGTGCTTCCGCAAAGTAGTTTTCGGGGAGGTAGCGCACCTGAGTTCGGTTGTAGGTAATGGCATTATAGTTATCACGCAAGGACTGTGTAATTTCCATTGTGTCATCCAGCTTATAGCCGAAGTTCTTCAGACAGTAGCCCTGCAATTCCAACATATCGAACGGCAGCGGCGGCTGCTCTTTGGAGACCTTCTTCGTGATAGTCGCTCCAGAGAACTGCTTTCCCGCAACCAACGCGGCCTTGCTCTCCGCATAAGGCTTATCCAAAATAAGCCCGTCGGCCAGATGAGGGTCATCCTTCTTCGGCTTGTATTTTGCTTCAATGACTTTACCCGCAACGGAGGTGTTTGCCATGACTTCATAGTATTTTGTCTTTACGTGGTTCTCAATGAGCTTATCACGCTCAACCACGAGCCCCAGCGTCGGGGACTGCACACGGCCAACAGTCAGCGAAGCATTGTTGACAAGAGAATAGTAGCGACTCATATTGACGCCAACCATCAAGTCAGCAACGCTGCGGGCATAGGCAGACCAGCCCATGTTTTCAAAGGAACGGTTATCCTTTAGATTGTTGAGCGCACGCTGCAACGCAGGTATGGAAGTGTCACCTGTCGCCAGACGGTAGACAGGGCCTCTATAGTGATGCCAGCGAAGCAGCTCGTCAATGAGAAGCTGTCCCTCTTCGTCGGGGTCGCCGGCGTGTATGACACAGCTACACTGTTTCAGCAGTTCACCAATGCGGGCAACACGCTCGTTGGGGTTCACTCCCCTGCCATTATATTCTTTGATTTTGGTCTGCCAGTTGGGAAAGTATATGGGCAGTGCAGACAAATCCCACTTACCAAAAGCGGCATCGTAATCTTCAGGTTCTTTCAAAGACAATAGGTGTCCCTGAGAACACACGATGACATACTCACCTTTTACGGTAGCGCCACGGTCGGAACGTGCCGTGCCGGGGATAGCTTGAGCAATCAAATCACCAAGCTGTTTCTTCTCAGCCAGTATTAGTTTAATGTGAGAACACGACCTTTCCATAAATGTGACGACTTTTTTCGCCTTCTATCGCTATCTGTAACTCTATATTAGCATGAGTGTAAAAAAATGTCAAGTTATTGAGACGGCATATCAATATATAGTGGGTAAGGAAAAACAACACACAAGACAAAACAAAGGTACGAGCAGCCGAAAATGAAAAATATTTTTTTGTAGCAAAATTAGTAAAAAAGTGGGGAAAAGTGGAGGAAAAAGCGGCTTGAAATGACGGGGGCCCGCACAATTTAACGTCATTCTGCACAATAAAATCTCACGTTTATTCGTCAAAACGACAAGGCGTAATTGTTGAATTTCACAACATTTTTGTGCGTAAAGGCTTGACATTATTATTGCATTGTGGTATAGTGTGCGAGAACAAAAAACAGTGTTGGCAGGCCGCTTTTCCTGCCGCAGATGCACCGAGACACTGAACGGATTCTTTTTGCGGCAGAGAAAACAAGGCCGTACCAGCACTGTTTTTAATATTTCACCAAATCTTCCAGCAGACAGATTTGGAGTTCGAATGTCCGCATTTCAAATGTGTGGCATCGGTATTGGGTAGAGAGGAACAAACGCGCTGACACATGAATTGCAGGAGGAGGTTGGAATTAAGATGGCGCAGAATAACAGCAGTATGAACAACGGACATGGAACCCCGCGACACCAAGCTAACAACGGAAAACATTCAAGCGATGCACCCCACGATGCGCTCGTCGATGACCTCGCTAAATTTACTGGGTCGGACGAGCCGGCTGTACGCGAGTCAATCAAAGCATCCGTGAAAGACTCTCTTTCCCTCATGGACATTGGCCTGTCCGTGATTGAGTTTTCCACCGATGAAGACCCCGAAGAAGTCAAACGTCTTCTTGATATGATTGAACTCCGGTTAAAGACACTAACCAAGAACCAAGAGATTTATGGCGTGAGCTCAAAGCATAAACTCACACCTGAGGAGGAAGGGATTGGGCGGCCCTTCTCCGCAAGAGAAATCCTGCTTATGTGGGATTTTCGCCGCAAGAATCTCGTCGTCACTCCGATTAGCCGGATTTACCTCAATCGTGCTGACTTTGTGACGGATGTCTGCAACGAGTTCAACTGGTCTCGCCAGAAGGCTGAAACGTACATCCAGAACGAATACGCGAACTTCGCTCAGGATATCTCAAGTATCGGTGTAATCGTATACGAAAAAGACGATTGACCTTTTTTTTAACAACTTAATAATGTGATATATTATATGAATACATTGTTTTCAAAATAAAGGAGAGCAACCCGACCGGATTGCTCTCCTTGTTTCATTTTATTGTTATCGTATCCTCTCTATCAGGCTTCTGCCGCAAACGCAAAACACGCCGGATGAATGGGCGGACATAAGTCTCATCAGGCGCAAGAGAGTAGCCAAGCGCCTCCGCATACTCTACAGCTTCGCGGGAGGGTGTCCTCCCCTCCCCCACCTTGCGGATAAAGCCCTGAATGGCTCTGGGGGACTCCTCATAGGCTTCGTCGCCCTTGCGGGCATATCCACCCTTCCCCGTCGCTTCCGTGCCGTCGTAGACGTTCCTGAGGCGTCCTCCGCGACCGTAGTAGCTTATGGACACATCCTCAAACTTTCGAATACCCTTTTCGTCGAGGGACAGGTACTTGATGTGTTCACTCAGGCTCGCCAGCAGTTCTGGGCCCTTACGTGTTACGGCACAGGCATAGAGAGTTAAAACGAGCCGCCTTATGTTCCCGTAGATGACTCTGTCCTCTGAATCGAGGAAAACCGAAAAGAAGAACCCTGTCTTAGTATCATAGTACCCGCTCAAGTCTCCCTCACAGGTGTCCAGACGGTAAAGCATATAGATGGAATCGCCGTATAGAGTTTCCTTGAGCAAGACTTTCCGGATGATATCCTTCTCGCTTGCAAATTCAAAAACTGCGCCGTTGGCAGGAAGCGTCGAACTTCGTTTCGTCCGCAGCAGCTCATGCATCTCATCAGGCATCATCACGGGCAGCGCAACAATAGAAAAGAACTTATTTGCGATAGCAGAAAAGCGGTGTTGTGGGAGTATGTCGAAGGTGTATTCGTTGATGAGCGCAGCCATGCCCGCAATCTGATTGGAAAAAATTCTGTCTACTTGCGTATAGAGTTCCAAATCATCTGTGTTTTGGATGTAGTCATATCCCCATTTACCATAGATTTCCTTGATTTGGGCGTCCAGTTCCATAGGAGAATGAACCTTTCCATCAAGATGCCGGCGCTCCAACTCAAAAGCAGGCTTATCCAAGAAGGGGTAGGTATCTTCCATGACCAACAGTTCGCCGGTCGTTTTCAAACCGCAGACGACTTTGGTTAAGTCGAACTTATCTGGACGCAGGTATTCCGTCTGCTGAAGGAGGATACTGAAGTAACAGTACACCACATCAATGTTGATGTTAGATTGCTTTTCTTCCTTTGCGGTAAAAAGAAGGCGAGATGCAGCCATGAGAAAATCAAAGAACAGGGCGTATTCGGATTCGTTCTTGATTCTTTTGGCCGTGGTATTGAAAAAGCTATGAAGGCCCTTGATGAACTTGTCAGGGTTGGCACCGGCCAACTCCACCTGAGACTCATACAGACGAGAGAACTCCTTGCTCTCTATATCACGACAAAAGAAGTACAGCGAAGAAGATAACTCAGCAAAAGGAATATTTTGCAGTGTACTCACAGTGACGACCGCAGTATTCATAGTCCTCCGCTGTAATAGGTTTGCTGGCCCATAACCGTCGCCGTATTTCCGGTCGAACCAGTTGCGCCACTTTTTTACGAGGGTGTAATCTGCATCCATTGCCATTGTGAATAGTCCCCTTTTATTTTCTCGCATCTCCATTGTACTACAAAATCGAACATATTTCCAGAACTATTTACCGCTATCCGGAATATGAGTGTATGCTTCAGCAAGGTATGAAACAATATCAGCTTTCACTTCAGATGCGAATTCTTTTTGGCATGGAATGAATATAATATAGATGTCCTTGTCTGATGCAACTGGTGAACGACCATAAGGAGTTTTGTCTGTGAACCCAGAAAGCCGTGCATAAGCACGGGAGCAGCAGGCACCTACGAACGAAGAGCCTACGAAAATTGGAACAAGACTTTGTGCCTCATCATTACGTTCCGCAATGACGTATATACCAGATAAATAGACGTACTTGTAACCGTATTGAGAAAGGTCATACAGTGCATTCTTTTTGTAATTTGATGGGAGCGAATTCCAGTCGTAAATAAAATCATTAAGGGGTATAGGGATACTCCCAGACACATTGCGTTCAATGTCTGCACGTTTTTTGTTTGCATATTTCGTACTTGCAATGTCGCAAGCAAATAGAGCAAAAAGAGCCGCTGCACAGAAAAAGCCTATTACAATATACGACAAATTACGGCGAACAAACCTTGCCATATCTTTTAGAGGGATAGCAAGAAAATCTAACCAGTTGTAACGGTCGGCAAAAAGCAAAAGTATTATTAACAGTAGACATCCAATGGCAACGACCGTAATAAGCAAAAAACGTCGAAATCGCCTTTCGCTTTCTTCACAGTCTTTTTCTGTATCAATGTATTCGTTCATATAGTTCACCTACTTATGAAAGCAGGAGAGAAAGCTATCCTTCTCCCCTGCTGAAATTTATTCGCTTGTATCAGTTGTACCATCCACCAACAACGCTGGAAAGCAGCGCACCGGATACGATGGCTCCGATAATGCTCAGACCGACAGCCACGCAGAAGCCAATCAGTGCCCACTTGCCGACCGCCTTGGCCTTAATAGGCGTGGTATTCTGCCATGACAGGAACAGAATCAGGCCGACCAGAGGGATGAGGAAAGACAGGATGTTCAGGCCGGTAGAAGGCGTGTCCACCTCAACATTCTTGCTCGCCACGGCGCAGCCGCAGAAAGGGCAAATAATGGCATTATCCAGAACTTCCTTGCCTCAGTTGTTACAATACTTCATGCTCTTTGCTCTCCTTCTGAGACTTTTCAGTGGTGTTTTTACTCTTCTTGAATGAAATAATTCCGCAGACCAATCCTCCGATGGCAAAGATTGGCATGAGCACACCAAGGGCTCCAATTACACAGCAGCCAGCACCTACGCCGCCAAGGATAATGGCAGTTTTGTTGTTTGCCTTAATGCCTCGCACCAGACCAATAATGGAGAATACCGCGCCTACGCAGAGGACGAGGTATAAGACGATTGCCAAAACAATAAGCCATCCGGTCAGTGCAAGCAAAGTTCCCGTGGAAAAAGACTCAACGCCGTTGACAATAGCGTCACTTCCGTTCACACCAAAAGAAAAATCCATAGTTCTGTTCTCTCTTTCTGGGGAGGTCTGCTCCCCTGCTTTTTTATTTTTGCAAAATCAGGGGCGCAGGCACAAGGTCTGCGCCCCTGAATTCACTTTGAGTGATTGCTCAGGTGGGGATGTGCTTACTCGGCGAACTGCTCCTTCTTGCGACGGAACATGAACATCGCCGTAGCGCAGCAAGCGATGGCACTGAACGTACTCAGCATAGCCCACAGGCCGATGCCTTCATCGCCGGTCTGGACGCTATCGCGGAAGTACACAGTCTGAGCACCGTCCATCAGGTCGTTGTGGGTAGCAATGACATTACCCGCCTCAGCACGACCCTCATACAGAGTCTCGAACACCACGAGCGCATGGTCCTTCAGCTTGGATGCGTCGAACTTGAACGTAACATTCACAGCCCCGTTGGAGGACTTGGGCGTAAAGGTCGTGGTAGCCGTTACCAGATTCCCCTTATTGTCCTTGAGGGCAACACCGGAATCCTTATCCATCAGCGTACCAACCAGCACGTAGGTCTTGCCCACAGTCAGGCCGGTGTAGTTGACGGTGTCCACGATTTTCACGTTCTTGCCAGCCACGGAGTTCTTCTTGTCCTTGCCGTCGAAGGTGGCAGTCGTAGAGATGCTCGGACCGGAATAGGTCGGGATGCGCTTGATAGTCACGGTCTGGTCAACATCGTTGATGTCGGTGTGCGTAGCGACCGTAGTGCCATTGCGGGTCAGAGTCTCGAACACGACCAGCGTCTTGCCACCCAGAATGGAGGCATCGAACACGAAGCTCACATCCACAGTACCGTCAGAGGACTTGGCCTCGAACTCGGTAGTGGCGGTGATTTCCTTGTTGTTGCGGCCCAGAACAGGCTCACCTGTCGCCTTGTCCATCAGCTTGCCGATTACGGTGTACTTATTGCCGGCAATCAGGCCCTTATAGGACACGGTATCGACCAGCTCGACCTTGCTGTAGGCCCAGAATTCCTTCTTGCCATCAGCAGCGTTCTTAGCGGAGGTCTTGATTTCAGGGCTGTTGACAGTCACAGTCTGGTCAACATCGTCGATGTCGGCGTGAACTGCGATTTCAATGTCCTTGTACTGCAGGGACTCGAACACAACGATAGACTGGCCGCGCAGCAGAGATGCATCGAGCACGAAGAACACGTCAACGGTGCCGTTGGACGCCTCAGCGGTGAAAGTAACGGAGGAGATAATTTCCTTTCCGTCCTTATCCTTCAGGGGCTCGTTGGTGGCCTTGTTCATCAGCTTACCGGAAACAGTGTACTTCTCCCCAGCAATCAGGCCCTTATAGGACACGGTATCCTTGATTTCAGCGCGAGCTTCGGGGTCAAGAGTCTTGCCGTTGGTGGCGTTGTTCACGGCCTTGGTGCCGATTTCGGGAACGCCGATGGTAACGGTCTGGCCCTCATCGTTGATGTCCTCATGGCTCACAAACACGGGCTTATCGGAGTCACCGGGAACAATCTCGTTGCCCAGATACACACGCTCGAATACCACCAGAGACTTGCCGGCCAGCTCAGTGGCATTGAAGACGAACTTCACGTCCACAGTGCCAGTAGCCTGCTCAGGAGTGAACACCTTGTAGGCGGTAATGGGCTCGCCCTTGGCATCGGTGACGGGCTTGCCGGTTGCCTTATCCATCAGAGTACCGATAGCAATGAACTCCTTACCCACAGGCATATTCTCATAGGAGATGGTATCAACCAGAATCACATCGTCCAGAGGCATAAATTCCTTGCCGCCGGCGGAGTTCTTCGCGGTAGTACCAATCTTGGGATTCAGGACGGTCACGGTCTGGTCAACATCGTTGATGTCGGCATGAGTCGCAACGACCTTCTCACCACGCTTCAGGTCCTCGAAAGCAACGAGGGACTCGCCGCCCAGCAGAGAAGCATCGAAGGTGAACTCCAGCTCCACATAGCCGGTAAAGTCGGCCTCGGCCTTGAAGGTCTTGGAAGCAGTGATGCGGTTGCCCTGAGCATCCAGCAGAGGCTCACCAGTGGACTTAACCACCAGATAGCCCTCGACCGTATAGGTCTTGTTGGGGATGACATCAGTGCATTCCACCTTATCAATGATAGTGACGGAGGTGGAAGGAATGATTTCCTTGTTGCCGTCCTTATCGGTGGCAGTGGTCTTGACCTTGGGGGTCACGGCCTCATCCTCAGCGACGATGCTCACGGTCACAAGACCGGTCTCAGCGTCCAGAGAGATGGTGTCGGGAGTGACATCAAAGCGGATGGGAGTGTCCATCAGCTCGTAGCCCTTGGGGGCCTTGGTCTCGACCAGATGATAGCCCTCGCCATAAGGCAGGACCAGAGGAGTCACAAAGTAACCCTCGTCATTGGTCACGAATGTATCAATATACTTGACAGTGGGATAAGTGACCTTCTGAGACACCTTGTTGCCATCGGGGTCATAAATCTGGAATTCAGCGCCGCCCCAAGGAATGACTTCGCCATCGAACTCATCGACCTTCACAACGCGCAGATACGCAGTGATGGGGCCGTTGTTGACAGCCAAATCATGATGGTCACGGTCAACTTCGCCAACCAGAACGGTGAACTCAGGCGCGAGCCCCGCACCCTTATCCCCGGCCTTGGTCTGATGCACCACATAGGTGCCGTAGGGCAGCTCGATGGACTTGCCGCTGTAACCCAGCTCATTGGTGGTCAGCGTACCACGCTCGTCCTCCTTGGCGTTCTCATAGGAGCCAGCAGACTGCAGCCAGTAGATGAACTCAGCGCCGCCCTCGAACTTAGCGGGGCCGGAAGTGCCATCGGAGATGAACTTGGTGATAGCGAACGTACCACGGTTGATGACCTCAACAGAGGTAATCAGAGGAGCAGAGTTGTGCTCAATGGTGTAGTTCTCAGGCTCAGAACCAACGGGATACACGGTCTCGTCAATCTGATAGCCGGTAGGAGCCTTGATTTCACGGATGGTGTAATCGTAGCCGCAGTTGTACTCGTCGGTCGTGAACGTGCCGTCCTTACCGATGACGTACTCCTTCACCAGCTCGTCGCCCTTATACAGACCATACACAGCACCCTCGAAAACGCCATCGCCGCGAGGAATGTCAACGGTCTCGGAGTCGGTCTTCTTGACAGTGACCTTCCACTTCTTCAGTACGTTGCTCACAGCCGTATCGGTCGTCTTCTGGTACTCGACCACAAGACCTTCCTGAACAGCGGGGATGACGTACTTCACAGCGGTATCGACTTCCTCCAGCGTGTAGTTATTGCCAATCAGGACATCCTTGAAGATGGCAACGCCGTCAGCGTTGGTGGTAGCGGTCATATCCACAGCATCGCCGGAAATGGCAGTGCCGTACAGACGGAAGGTAATACCCTCGACCAGACCATCCTCGGAGGTCTTGGTCACGCGCAGGTCGCCGCGCTTGAGCTTGTTGTAGACTTCCACATCAGTGGTGTTGCCCAGCGTCACCTTGACGCCAGCCTTTACACCAGGAACAACGTACTTCGCAGCGGTGTTGACTTCTTCAACGCTGTAATTGTTGCCAATCAGAACGTTATTGAAAGTAGCAATACCGTTTGCGTCAGTAACAGCGGTCATATCAACGGTCTCACCGTTGATGGCCGTGCCGTACAGCCGGAACGTGATACCAGCGGTCTTGCCGTCCTCAGAGGTCTTCTTGACCTCAACGGCGCCGCGAGCCAGCTTGTTCTCGAACTGCAGGTTGGTCGTTTTGTTCAGAGAAATAGTCACGCCCTCCTGAATGGTGGGAACGACATATCTCTCAGCGGTGTTGATTTCCTGCACGGTGTAGTTGTTACCGATAAGGATATCCTTAAACAGAATCACACCGTTTTCATCGGTGGTAGCCGTCTCGTTGACAGCCGCACCGGAGATGGAAGTACCGGACAGGCGGAAAGTCATACCGGACACGAAGCCATCCTCGGAAGTCTTCGTGATTTTCAGATTACCGCGAGCCAGCTTATTCTCGAACTTGGCTTCAGTGGCGGCGTTGTACTCAACGACAACACCAGCCTGAACTTCAGGAACCACATACTTTGCAGCGGTATTGATTTCCTCAAGTTTGTAGTTCTTACCAATGGGAACGTTGTTGAAAGTGGCAACGCCGTTCGCATCGGTAGTAGCGGTCATGTTCACGGACGTACCGCCGGCGGAAGTGCCGGACAGCCGGAAGGTATGACCGGCAACCTGACCATCCTCAGACATCTTTGTAATCTTGACAGTGCCCTTCTTCAGAACGTTGTTGAAGCTCACTGTCTTGACGTCTCCGATTGCGATGCTCACGGTCTGAGACGTCGTCGGAATGTAGTTATCCGACATCTTCTCTGTCACGGTGTACGTACCGGGCTGCAGGTCAGCAATGGTGATTTTGCCGTTGGCAGCAGTCGTCACGGTTTTATTGAAACCGTTGGGACCGGTCACGGTGAAGCTCACGCCACTGACCTTGCCATCCTCAGAGGTCTTGGCAATGGTCAGGTCTCCGGTGGTCTTCGTGACCTTTGCTCTGACGTAAGCCGTAACAGGGTCAGGCCAACCATTCAGAGCAACGCAGTCCTGCTTGTCTCCGCCAGCGACAAGAACATAGGCGTTGACGCTATCGGGGTCAATCACATTGCCCTCAGAAGCATACGACGCAATACCGTTTAGCATACTCTTAGCAGCCTCGGCTGTAGCATTGATTGTCAAATTATAGCCGCTTTGAATGGTAGTAACTCCCGGCAGGCTGAACGTGAAGTCATCAAAGTTCGGCAGAACTCTGTTGGAGTCATATTCTGTAGCTGTCCACTTTGTGCCATCCCACGACAGTTCGATATCTTTTCTTGAGTCAGTAGGCCTATATACGGCAAAACTCGGAATTTCAGCGTGCTGGTTAATCTTCTCCCAGATATAATCATGTGCTGCCTTGATAGGCTCTGCAACAGAGGCATCATAGGAATGACCGGGACCCACAAACAGGTCACTCAGGTCTCTGTAGCCACCAACGATTTCCCAGATAACTTCCTGTGTGGCACACCACGCATAAGTGCCGTTGCCAGCATACCAGAGCAATGTCGAGTCGTCTACCCCACCGTAGCCATAGGCAAGAGCAAGACGGACATCATCGCTACCCCAAAAAGTATTTGCATCAACAGAAGTGCCACTACCGGGAGCTCCCTTGTGAGGTTCGATACAATAAGCGGGCTGGCCGTTGAAATATTTTACAACAGCGCTTGTATACGGCTCAAATTCTGACAGCCACGTACTGTTGTAACTCATATCGTCACCGGTCGTAATGGTTCCGGAGGAACGAGCGGGTGCTCTCATGGCACTGATAGCCCTGGGTGCGTTCTGCGCTGACCCGTAAAGGACGGAAACGCTTACAGGCGTATCCTCTCCAGCGTAGGGGTCCTGAAGCCCCTCCTCCGTCACGGACGTTTTGACAGACTCATCCTTACCAGCCCCGGATTTATCTTCATCCAGAGCAGCCTGCCCATTTTCGGAGGAGCTTTCTTTATCCTCAATGACGGGAGAATCGGACTTCTCACTGTCATCAGGATTCTTTGTGTCTTCTGTGGCGTTATAAACCAAATCGCCATCGCCAGAATCAGTCTTCCCGACCTCCACAGGGTCAGAAACACTTTCAATAACGACCGAATTGCTGCCGCCATCCGCATCCGCTGCATACACGGACGTCGGGAGCAATCCAACCACCATCACCAGCGTCAGCAACATAGCTACTACGCCACGCAGCTTCTTGTGTTTCATGGTTTTTGAAATCTCCTTTCAAAAATTTTTGAAGATTAACCGGCCTTCCTACCTTTACATGAATATGATATTTTGCCAAGTTCGAGATGCAAAAAAGGCAGGAGACCGACGCTCTCCATAATCCCATAGTAGCATATTCGATTATATTGTCAACACATCTGAAGCTGCAAAATTCCAGCCGAACAATAAGCATCAGCATCTTTTTCTTGCAGGAGGCGCAAAAAAAAGCAGCGGCTATGCCGCTGCTTTTCTGACTTAATTGAAACTTGTTACGCTGCGTAGTAAACGAAAATCTCGTGGTATCCAGCAGAGGCATTCCAACGAACCACACAGTTGACGGCGGAAGCGCAACCCTCAGGGACTTCATCAACAGGACTCCAACGCCCAAGGCGGATGGCAGTTTCCTTAACATAATCCACCTTCTGCTTAATTGCAGACTCAACCCATTCCTGATTCCAACAAGACTCAGGACAATCGCGCTCCAAGTAAATGGGAGGGAAATAGCTTCTGCTGCCATCCCAAATCTCAAAACCTACGCTTTCCGCGTAAGCATTTCCAGCAGCCATAGCTGCGGAACAGTCGATATCAGCCTTGGTGGGCTTGGTGGGCTCGGTGGGAGTAGCAGAACCACCACCAGTGGAACCGCTGTTGTCGTCAGAGGGCTTGCTGGGAGTAGTGCTGCCACCGTTGTTGCCGGTGTTACCGCCGGAGGGCTGGTCAGGCGTGGTAGTCTGCTTGTTGTTCTGGTAGTAGGCCCAAGCCTCGTCAGCGGTACGACCGCCGGCTGCCTTCTTAGAACCCGCGCCCCACTGACCGTCAGCGGTCACGCCATACCAACGCTGCAGCTCCTTCACCTGAGCAGTAGTCAGGCTGCCGTTGTCATAGCTGGGAGTAGAGGGCTTCTGAGAGGGGGTCTCCGTCTTGGTGTCATTCTTGGTATCGCTCTTGTTGTCAGACTTGTTATCCGTCTTCGTGTCGGTCTTGGTGTCCGTCTTAGAGGTGTCCTGCTTATTGTCAGCGGGCTTCTGCTCACCCTTCTTGGACTCGTCAACCTTAGTCTCGGTCTTCTTATCGTCGGCCTTGACCTCATCCTTGGCATCGGTCTTATCCTCGGTCTTCTGAGCATCATCGACCTTGGGTTCCTCCGCCTTCTCATCTGTCACGTTTCCGGACTGCTCGACATAAGCGGTGATATCCTCCGCCTTGACGACCACATTGCCATCCGCATCCAGCACATTGCCGTCCGCATCCAGCGTGAAGTCGGTCACTGCCTTGCCGTCCTTGTCCACCAGAACCTTTTCGCCGGTCTCAGTCGTCTGCACGTAGCATCCGATTTCCTCGCCGGTCTTGGTTTCCTCGCTGGCCTTGTTGCCACAGGCCACCAAACTCATGGTCATCACCAGAGCCAGCAGCAGGGCCATAAAATTCTTCATCTTTTTCATTGTCATAGTTCCTTTCTTAAAATTCAAAATTTGCTCAGGGAATGTATTCAAATAAATGACCAGTGCGCGAGGATTTGTTCTGTGGAAACTTGACATTATTTTTGATGTGCTGACTATAACACGAATATAAAAAAATGTCAAGTCTCGATTTTGTAAAAATATGAATCTGAGGTGCGAAAAGCACAAGGTCTTGTGTTCCAAAAAATCTGAAACCCTTGATGTAGCAACAGCTTCAGCAGTCCACTGCCCTCCAAATTTCTCCTGAAAAATTTTTGCAAAAAAATTGAGCCGGAGGTTTTCTCCGGCCCAATTTTGGGTTTCTATGAGGTCTGCTGACCCCATTTAAGTTATTTGTTCTTCTTGCGCTTGATGGTGGACACGACCACAACCACAACTACCGCACCCAGAGCAATCGCTCCGATTGCGATGTAGATGCCGATTCCGCTATCGCCGGTCTTGGGAGAAACGGTGACAGTCACAGTCTGACCAGCATCATTGATATCGGTATGGCTCAGGTACGGAGTGCCAGCCACGTCCTTACCGACGTACATTTCCTCAAATACGACAATCTTCGCACCCTTGATGTTCCCCGCGTTAAAGGAGAACTTCATATCAACGGAGCCATCGGAGGTCTTCGGGGTAAATGTCAGCGTGGAGGTCACTTCCCTATCGTTCGTGTCGCGGAGCGCCACGCCCGTCTGAGCATCCATCAACTTACCAACCAGCGTGTAGGTCTGGCCGACAGTCAGACCGGAGTAGCTCACGGTATCCACAATCACAAGGCGAGAGGCATAGCCGCTGGACTTGGCGCCATTGGCAAATGTTGCCGTCGTACTCATGGTAGGACCGCTGCGATAATGGATACGGTCAACGGTCACGGTCTGCTCCTCATCCGTGATGTCGGCGTGAGCAGCGATACTCATGCTGTCATAGAAGAGTTCCTCGTAGACAACAAGGGTCTTCCCTGCCACGGAACGAGCGCTGAAGATGAAGGATACGGTCGTTGTGCCATCAGCCTTTTCAGGAGTAAAGGTCGCTGTAGCGGTCAAAGGCTTATTGTCCTTGTCCATTACGGCCTTACCCTCGAACTTGTCGCCAGTCTTCACCTTCTCCATCAGAGTACCGACCAGTGTGTACTCATGGCCGGGAATGAGACCTGTGTAGGTCACAGTATCGACCAGTTCGGCCTTTTCATACGGTGAGAAAGTCTTCTTTCCGGTGGAGGCATTGGAAGCAGATGTCTTGACAGACGGGTTTGTGAAGGTAACGGTCTGAGCAGCATCCTCCAAGTCCTCGTGAGTTGTCAGTGCGGTTTCATCGCCATCATTATAGAAGAGGTACTCGAAAACAACGACATCCTTACCTGCAAGGGCTTTACCATCGAACTCGAATACCACATCGACGGAACCGGAAAGCGCATCGGGAGTAAAGGATGTAGAAGCCGTGACAGGATTGCCGTCCTTATCATTCACTGCCTCGCCAGATGCCTTATCCATCAGCTTTCCGGCAAGCGTATACTTGTGGGCAGCGGAGAGATGGTCATACTTCACGGTATCGACCAAAACAACCTTTTCTGCAGGGTCGAACAGCTTTCCGCCATCGGCCTTGTTGGTCGCAGTAGTACCAACAATAATGGGAGCCTTGACGTCAACAGACTGGTCTTCGTCATTGATATCCTTGTGAGATGCAACAACGGAATTACCATAGTACAGGTTCTCAAAAACGACCAGCGTACGTCCAAAGAAAGTACGTGCGTCGAACTTGAACTCAACAACCACGGAACCACTCTCCGCCTCAGGCGTAAAGGTGGTCTCTGCGGTGATGGTCTTCCCTCCTGTGTTCTCTACGGGCTTGCCGGTTGCCTTATCCATCAGAGTACCGACAACCTTGTACGTATGCCCGACGATGAGGCCTTCGTAGGTCACGGTATCCTTCAGTACGACATCAGCAGTAGGCTCAAACACCTTCGTGCTATCAGCGGCGTTCTCAGCGGAGGTCTTGATGGAAGACTTCACCACGGTCACGGTCTGGTCAGCATCCTCAATATCCTTATGAGCCGCAACAGGGTTCTTATCGTCGGCGTTAAAGAACAGCTCTTCAAATACCACGATGTCACGTCCCTTTACGGAGGAGGCGTCAAACTCGATTGCAGCGACGACCGAGCCGGCAGTGCTCTCCGGAGCGAACTGCATCTCCGCAACAACAGGTACACCGTTGTTCAGCACAGGCTCACCGGTGGTCTTGTCAACCAAGCTGCTTCTCAGCGTGTAGGTGTGACCGGTAGACAGGTGGCGATACACCACGGTATCGTTGATGATAGAGGTTTCAGAGGCATCAATGAGCTTGCCCTCATCAACTGCGCTCACCGCGATAGTTCGCATAATTTCAGGGTTATGGACCGTGGTGGTTTGCTCCTCATCATTGATATCCTCGTGAGATGCAATGACAGTCCCGTTAAACAGGAGCTTCTCAAATGCCACGATAGTCTTACCGTACAGTTCGGTTGCAACAAAGGTAAACTCAACATCGACCGTACCGCAGGCAGCTTCGGGGACGAACTCGACGGAAGCAGTTACGATGTTTCCATCAATATCCTTGATGGCTTTCCCAGTTTCCTCATCCATCAGGGTTCCGGTCACGGTGTACTTGTGCCCCACAATAAGGTTGTTGTAGAACACAGTATCCTTCAGCGTGACCGTGGTATCCGGCTCAAACACCTTGCCGTTATCCTCTTTGTTCACGGCAACAGTCTGTACTTCAGGGTTCGTCACAGAGACGGTCTGGCTGCCATCGTCGATATCCTTATGGACTGCGACAGGTTCGGTATCGTCAACGTTAAAGTAGATTTCCTCGAATACGACAACATCCTTACCCTTCAAGAAAGAGGCATTGAAAGTGAACTGCATATCCACAGAGCCGCTTGTTGCCGCAGGCGTGAAGACCTGTTCGAATACAACCTCTGTTCCACCGTTCTTGATAGGTTCGCCAGTCTCCTTGTTCATCAGCGTACCACGCAGCGTGTACTCGTGGCCGGTGGAGAGATGCTCATAGGTTACAGTATCGGTGATTTTCACGTTTGCAGCGGGGTCAATGAACTTACCGCCATCAAGTGTTCCAACTGCTGTCGTACCAGTGATATTGGGGTTATGGACCTGCACGGTCTGCCCCTTATCATTGATATTTTCGTGAGAGGCAATCTCGGTATCGTTGTAGAAAATCTTCTCAAATACCACGAGGTCTTTGCCGAACAGCTCGGTAGCAGCAAAGGTGAACTCAACATCAATGCTGCCGCTGGCATCCTTTGCCTTGAAGGTCTTCTCAACTGTAATCGCATCACCATTTGCATCGACCACAGGCTTACCGGTTGCCTTATCCATCAGTGTTCCGGAAACCTTGTATGTATGACCGTCAATCAGGCCAGTGAAGGAAACAGTATCCAGAATCGTGACCTTCTTTTCAGGTTCAAGCATTTTGCTGCCATCAGCCTTATTGGAAGCTGTGGTCTTAACAGTGGGTTTCGCTACCGTTACAGTCTGGCCTTCATCGTCAAGGTCTTTGTGGGATGCAACCGCAACAGACTGCTGCTCGTAGAACAGTTCCTCGAAAACTACGATGTCCTTACCCTGCATACCCGTTGCATCGAAAGTGAACTCCATGTCGATGCTGCCATATGCCTTCTTTGCGGTGAAGGATTTCTCAAATACAACAGGCTTGCCGTTCAGTAGAACAGGCTCACCAGAGGCCTGATAAACCAGTGTTCCACGCAGCCTATAGTCGTGTTTTGCTGACAGGTGTTCATACTTGACAGTATCACGAATTACGACATTTCCGGCTGCATCAATGAATTTTCCGCCGCCCTCGCCATTCTCGGCGGTCGTATCGGACAGTTCGGGCATATAGAACGTTGCAGACTGGTCAACATCGTTGATGTCTTCATGCTTGGCGATGATATTTCCATCATAGGAAACAGTCTCAAACGCCACAACCGTCTTCCCAAACAGTGCTGAGGAGTCAAACGTAAAGTAGACATCAACAGAACCATCGGAAGATGTGGGCACAAATATCGTCTTGCCCGTGATTTCCCCGTTTCCTCCGACCAGCACTCGGCCAGTAGCCTTATCCATCAGGCGGCCTTCAGCAACGTAAGTATGACCGGGAATGAGGTTGTGGTAGCTCACGGTATCGACAAGAACAGTAGCCAACGAAGAGACGAAGAACTGGTTCTTATCAGGGCTTGCGTTCATCGTCGTACCAATGCTGGGCTCGGTGACAATCACGGTCTGCGCTTCATCACGAAGGTCTGTATGCTTCGCACAAGGCTCGACGTCGTTCTCATTGAAGAAGAGTTCCTCAAATACCACAACACTCTTGCCTGCGAGCTGAGAGGCATTCAAAGTGAATGTCATATCCACGGAGCCAAAAGTCCGCTTCGGTGTAAACTTGATAGATACAACCGTGTTGGGCAGTTCTTCACCAGTTTCACCATTCATCAGTCGTCCAACCAGTGTATACTCGTGGTCGGGTGTCACATGGGAATAGGTAACGGTATCAGTGATGGAAACCTTCTTGGCTGCATCGACCAAATTGTTGCCGCCATCAGTGTTCTCAGCGCTCGTTGAGATGCTTGGCGTGTTGATTTTCACGGTCTGGTTATCGTCCTCAAAGTCCTTATGCCCGGCGATAATCGTACCGTTGAAAGCCAATTCCTCAAACACGACCAAGGACTGACCATAGAGCTGCGAAGCATCGAAGGTAAACTCGACATTGACTTTTCCGTTCACACTGCGGGCTGTAAAGGTCGTGCTGCCTGTTACGGGAGTTCCATTAGAATTCAGCACAGGAGCGCCAGTCTGCTTATTCACCAGCGTGCCGGACACGGTATATTCGTGTCCCTTACTCAGACCGGAATACGTCACGGAATCAATCAGCTTAACAAAACTCTTGGGGTCAAAGAACTTGGAATTGCCCTCTGCGTTCTTTGCGCTGGTCTTGATTTCCGGAGTATTAAAGGTCAAAGACTGCTTCAGGTCGTTAATGTCAGTGTGTTTGCCCGCAGGAATCTCCTCGTCTTTATTGAAGTACAGATACTCAAACACCACGAGTGTCTTCCCTGCCATATTGCTGGCATCAAAGGTAAACTCGACATTCACCGTACCAGCAACACGCTCAGGTGTGAACGTGGTCTTGCCGGTAATCTCGTTACCCTTCGCATCGAGCAGAGCCTTGCCTGTATCCTTATCCATCAGCTTACCGATGATGGTGTACTCATGGTCGGGAGTCAGATGGCGGTAATACACGGTATCCACGATATGAGTCCCCAAAGCGGGGTCAATCAGGTTGGTATTGCCATCATCGTTCAGGGCCTTAGTGCTCAACTCAGGAGCGAAGAAAATGGCTTCCTGCTTCTCGTCCGTGAGGTCCTTGTGCTCGGCGATAATGGTGTTGTGATAGTACAGAGACTCAAAGGCGATAACGCTCTGGCCGTACAGGATAGATGCATTCAGCGTGAAAGTCACGTCAATACTGCCATCCTTACTGGTCGGAACGAACTCGGTCTCGCCAGCCACCAATTTACCGTTGCCGTCACGGATAACATCGCCGGTTTCCTTAGAAACGAGGTTGCCCATCACTTTATATGTGTGACCGGGCACAAGGTCGGTATAAGTCACGGTATCCGTGATAGTGATTTCGTTCAGGGGCTCAAAGTAGTTGTTCAGAGAGATGCTTTCGTTGATGTTCGTATGAATCGAAGGAGTATTCACAACGACAGTCTGGCCTTCATCATTGATGTCCTTATGGACAGCGCAAGGAGTCGTATCAGAAGCGCGGAAATACAGTTCCTCGTAGACGACCAGAGAATCACCGTCAAGCCCAGAAGCATCAAAGGTAAAGACCATCTCGGTGTTGCCCTTGGAGGCGGTAGGCGTGAACGTGTTCGTCACAGTCACAGTGCGTCCGCCAGACACCACAGGCTCTCCGGTGAGCTTATTCATCACCGTACCAGTGATGGTATACTCCTGACCGATGGTAAGGTGCTCGTAGGCAATCGTATCCTTGATGACAACGTTCTTGGCAGGGTCAATGAACTTGCCAGTACCCTCACCATCAATAGCAGTAGTGCCAATTTCGGGGTTATATACCTTTACGGTCTGGTTGGCATCTGCATCATCTTCATGTACCGTCAGTACCGTACCACGGTAGGACAGCTTCTCGAAGATAACCAGCGTATGCCCATACAACTCAGAAGCATCAAAGATGAACTCAACATCTACTGTACCGGTCTTTGCCGTAGGCGTAAACGTCGTTGTGCCAGTAATATCATTGCCGGCAGTATCTTTCAGAAACTCGCCCGTAGTTTTATCAAAGACCTTGCCAGTCAGCAGATAGGTATGTCCCTCAACGACCTTCTCATAAGAGACGGTATCCTTGATTTTTACGCTGTACTGCGCCTCAAGGAACTTCGTTCCGTCGGCAGCATTCACTGCGTTGGTGGTAATCTCAGGAGCCTCGACCGTCACGGTCTGGTCAGCATCGTCAATGTCCTCATGCGTCGCAACAGGCACTTCTGCGCTGATAGCAACATGGTAGAGTTTCTCGAAAGCAACGAGCTGGACGCCGGCAATCTCAGTGGCGTCGAAGGTAAAGACCACATCCACCGTACCTGAAGTGGTGGACGGCGTAAAGGTTGTCTCGCCAACAATGAAATTACCATTGTCATCCTTTGCGGGCTGCTGTGTGTCCTTATCCATCATCTGCCCACTCAGTACATATTTATGGCCGGGTGTCAGGTGCTTATAGGATACGGTATCAACGATAGAAACGCCAACAGAGGGGTCAACTACCTTCACGTTGCCATCGGGGTTATTTGCAGAGGTCTTGATTTCAGGGGCGTAGAAAGCTACGGTCTGGTCGGCATCCGCAATGTCCTTATGGCTTGCCACCTCGACACCATCACGATGCAGCGTATCGAAAACAACAACAGCATCGCCGGCAATCAGAGAAGCATCAAAGGTAAAGGTCAGCTCCGTGGAACCATTGAAGTTGTCACCTGCAACAAATGTGTTTGTTGCAGTGATGCGCTTACCGCTGCCATCCAGCAAAGGTTCACCTGTAGACTTCAGCACAAGATATCCATTCACGGTATAAGTCTTGCCGGGGATTACATCCGTGCAGGATACTGTATCCTCGATAGTCACAGATGTCAGGGGCTCCATAGTCTTCTCGCCAGCAGCTCCCTTTGCCATGGTCTTGATTTCCGGTGTCACAGGACTATCCTTTGCCGTAACCACGATGACCTTCTTATCACCTTCCATCGTAGTGTTCTCTGCGTCAACATTGAACTCGATGGGAGTGGAATCCAGCTTGTAGCCCTTGGGCGCCGTTACCTCGACCAGCGTATAGCCGCGACCAAACGGCAGCTCCTCAGGAGTAATCAGCTTACCTTCGGCATCGGTCTTAAATGTAGAGACAGTTGAAAGGCCATTCTTGAGAGAAACCACATCGCCCTCAGGGTCGTAGATTTGGAACTCCGCACCACTGTAAGGAATCAGGGTGTTATCCATCGCATCGAGCTTGACAATGCGAACAGAAGCATAGTAAGGACGGTCGTTCAAAACATAGAAGTATGTCTTGCCGTTCTCGGAAATAGTGACCTCAAAACCATGGAGCATATCAGCGCTCTCAAAGTCCTTCGTCTGGTCAATGATGTATGTACCGTAAGGCAGAGCCTTGGTGGTAGCATACCCGTCCTCTCCAACAACGATATGGTCTCGGTCGGTGGTCTTCGCGTTGGCGTAACTGCCAGCAGCCTTCAGGTAGACGTCGAACTCGGCTCCCACTTCGGGAGTCACCTTTCCGGTCGGGAGAGCTTCCTCAAGGCCGGTAGCTCCCACATCGGAGTGCTTGAAAATCTTGATGTAGCCCTTGATGACTCGCTCGGTAACGCCCAAGTCGGGAGCCGCATTGATTTCGATAACGTAGTTCTTCGCCTCGGCACCGACGTGATACACACTGTCGTCCAGCAGATAGCCAACGGAAGGGACGATTTCCTTGATGGTCCAATTATCACCACAGATGTAAACGTCCGTAGTGAACTTGCCATTGGCATCAGTGGTGTACTGCTTCACCAGCTCATCACCGTCATACAAACCGTAAACGGCACCTTTCAGCGTGGCATTACCCTGTGCTGTAGTCGTCTCATTATCACGCTTTGTGACGGTCACAGACCACTTCTTCAGCACGTTATGGATAGATGCGGTCGTGGTCTTATCCAACTTGACGTCAATACCGTCCTTGACGGCGGGAATGACGTAGCGGGCGGCAGTATCAACTTCTTCCAGAGAGTAATTATAACCGACCAACACGTTCTCGAAGGTCGCCACGCCAGCAGCGTTGGTCACGGCGGTCATATCAACGGCCTGTCCCTGTGCGGAAGTTCCTGTCAGGCGGAATTTGATGCCCTCAACGATACCATCTTCAGAGGTTTTAGTGACACTCACTGTACCACGGGCCAGCTTATTATACACGTTGGCATTTGTGGTTTTATTCAGAGTGACCACGATGCCGGAAACGACATCGGGCACAATGTACTTCTCAGCAGTGCCGACCTCCTGAACGGTGTAATTTTCACCAATCAGGACGTTAGAGAAGGTCGCAATACCCTTGGCGTTTGTAGTGGCGGTCATGTCCACTGTGTCACCGTTACCAGCCGTGCCGGTCAAGCGGAACTTGATGCCAGACACCAGACCATCTTCAGCAGTCTTGGTGACTGTGACAGTACCACGAGCCAGCTTGTTGTAGACGGCGGCATCAGTAGTCTTACCCACAGCAATGGTGATACCATTCTGTGCTGCAGGAACCACATAGCGGGCAGCCGTGCCGACCTCGGTCAGCACATAGCTGTTGCCAACCAGCACATCCTTAAACTCGGCAATACCCTGTGCGTTGGTAGTCGCATCCAGAGACACTTTCGCACCGGAGGTTGATGTGCCTTCCAGATGGAACTTCACACCGGAAACCAAACCATCCTCGGAGGTCTTGGTGACACGGAGATTACCACGAGCAAGGTCGTTACGGAACGACAGCTTGGTCGTATCGTTGACCTTTACAGTCACGCCAGCCTGAACCGCAGGAACCACATAGCGAGCCGGAGTGTTGGCTTCCTGCACCGTATACTTCGAACCGATAGGCACGTTGGAGAATGTCACTACACCCTTGGCATCTGTCTTAGCGGTCATGTTGACGGTCGTACCAGCATCGGAAGTGCCGGTCAGTGTGAATGTGAGGTTACTCACAACACCATCTTCGGAGGTCTTCGTTACCTGAACAGCTCCGACCTTGAGCTTATTCTGGATAGACACCGAAGTCTTATTGTTGATGGTTACGGTAACATTAACAGGGTTGACCACCTGATAGTATGCCGGTGTATTGACCTCGGACACAGTATAGCTTCCGATAAGAACATTGGAGAAGGTTGCAATACCTGAGGCGGTGGTTGTCGCGTACAGGTCAACGGCAGTACCATCAACGGAAGTACCCTGCAGGCGGAAACGCACGTTGGCGATTTTACCATCTTCGGAAGCCTTCGTTACCTGCACAGAGCCGCGTGCCAGCTTGTTGCTGACAGTTACCTGTGTGGTGTTATTATACTTTACAGTGACGTTCTGTGCGGACACAGGAGCATACTGTTTACCAGTATTTACCTCGGTCAGCGTATATGTACCGATAAGCACATTTGAGAACGTAGCTACACCGCTGGCATTGGTGGTAGCTGTCAGGTTTACAGCCTGACCGGAAGTGGATGTGCCCTTCAGGTTAAACTGAATGCCACTCACCTTTCCGTCCTCGGAGTTCTTGGTGACAGTCACATTGCCGCGAGCCAATTTATTTTCGAATGTTTTGGTTGCAGACGTATTAGGCGTCGAAAGCGTAAACGTCTGGCTGGCAGGGGCTACATATCTTCTGGGCGTATTTGCCTCGGTAAGAACATAGTTGGAACCCAAGGGGACATTGGAGAACGTAGCCTTGCCGTTCGCATCTGTGGTCGCAGACAGATTTACAGCATCTCCCGCGTAAGACGTCCCCGTCAGTGTAAAAGTGAACCCTTGCAGAACTCCATCTTCCGATGTCTTCGTTACCTGCACGGTACACCGAGACACTTTGTTCTGGAAGGAGACACTCGCCGTGCCTCCAATCGTAACTGTCGCAGTCTGAACCCGATTCACAGCATAGTATCCTAACGGCGAAGATTCTGTAATCGTGTAAGTTCCGGGCTGCAGGTCTGTAATGCTGATTTTGCCGGATGCATTTGTCTTAAAGAGTCGGTTATACCCATTCGGCCCGGTTACAGTAAAACTGACGTTGGAAATGTTTTTCCCATTTTCAGACGTCTTTGTGATGTTAAGATTACCGGTTGTTTGCGTCACCTTCGCCCGCACATAACAAGTAACGGGGTCAGGCCAACCGTTCAGCGCAACGCAGTCCTGCTTGCTGCCACCTGCGACGAGAACGTAAGCATTGACGCTGTCGGGGTCAATCACGTTACCATAAGACACATATGAAGCATATCCATTCAGCAAACTCTTTGCCGCTTCTGATGTTGCTGTTATTGTCAGATTGTATCCAACCTTACTCGCCGACAAACCAGCCAACCCAAATGTGAAATTGTCAAAATTCGGCAGAACCCTGTTTGAATCATACTTAGTTGCTGTCCACACTGAACCATTCCACGCAAGTTCAATATCTTTTCTAAAATCTGTGGGACGGTAAACAGCAAAACTCGGAATCTCTGCCTGCTGATTTATTTTCTCCCAAATATAATCGTGCGCCGCCTTGATAGGTTCAGCAACCTCGGGGTCATAAGCATGACCGGGACCCACAAACAGGTCGCTCAGGTCACTGTAACCGCCAACGATTTCCCAGATAACCTCCTGTGTGGCACACCAAGCATAAGTACCGTTACCAGCATACCAGAGCAACGTCGAGTCATCTGCGCCACCCCAGCCATAGGCAAGCGCAAGGCGAACTCTATCATCCCCCCAATAGCTGCTGGCATCTACGGAGGTGCCGGAGCCGGGTGCGCCCTTGTGAGGTTCAATACAGTAAGCTGGCTGTCCATTGAAGAATTTCTCAACAGCACTGGAATAGGGGGCAAACTCAGCCATCCACTTCCTGTTATAACCCATATCGAGGCCGGTCGTAATGGTTCCCGATGCGCGAGCGGGAGCCCTCCTCGGACCAGAAGAGTTTTGCGGTGAGCCATACAAAGGCGTAACGCTCACGGAAGTATCTTCACCGGCATAGGGGTCCGAAAGACCTTCTTCATCATCAAAACTCTCTCCATCAGGAATAGATACTTCCAATGAGGATTCCGAGTCTGGAGAACTATTGTCCTTCACCTCATCGGGAGACTTACTATCATCCGCTGTACCGTCGCTGCCATCTTGAGAGGATTCCTCGCCACTTCCGACAGAATCTTCCGTGTTTCCTTCGCCTTTTTCGTCAGGCACTCCGATAGATACTGTATCTTCTGCCGATGCACCATCACCCCCTTCCACCATACCGTCATCAGCAATTATCTCATTGCCGATGTCGTCCACACCAGTAATCTCCTCCCCCGCAGCAAATGCAGACGTAGGGAGCGTACCGGTCATCATCACAAGCACCAGCAGCATCGCAACGATACTGCGAAGTTTCTTGAAACGACTAATCTTCACAATTTCCAGCTCCTCTCGCAAAGTATTTCTTTCGTCCATGCGCCCGTTTTTCTGTCCTCAAAGCCGCTGCAAGACAACGGTTACGATGGATGAGTGTCTACATTTTCTACACTACCAAAATCCGATATTTTGTCAACTACTTGGGAGCTGCAAATTTTCAGCGCTGCGTTAGTCTTCGCAATTCTTAGCGCACATACGTTCTGAGCATTGAATAAAAAAAGAAAGCGTGCAATCATTGCACACTTTCTTTACTCTGTTTTCGGTTATATTTAAGGCAGGAATTTACTCGCCAATCATGGCATCATAGAGCGTTTCGGCCAGAGCCATCAGCAGCTCCTTGTTTCCAGAGCGAACAACCTCATTGAGCCGCTGGCGGACCTCATCCTCGTTTCCACCGAGAATTTCAGGTTCATCGAACACAAAGGTAACTCGAACGCCCTTGCTGGGTGCGGTCTTAGCCTTACCGTCAATGGTAGCCCAAGACAGGCGTTCCTGAGGCTTTACAACGGCAGGCTGAGTAGTGGCTGCGGTATCATCCGCAACGGCATTAGGAGCGTTTGTAGAGCCTTCCTCGACCTCTGTATCAGGATAGTCGTACCCTACGGTTTCCACGGGGCCAGCATCGTGTGAGGCATCGTGAGAACCACCGCCAGAAGGTTCGTAGCCTTCGGGATAGCCACCGGAAGACAGCTCGTTGTCACGCACTTCCTCAGGTACGGGCTCAGACGCCTGAGGACTTTCCTCGGCGGGAGCTGCAGGCATCTCCGTGGGGCGCCCCTCATAGGTATAGCGGATAGCCTTGGCATCGGCATCATTCAGCGCCATGCTGGGGTCAGCAGCCATCTTGTCCGAAACTTCGGCCTGCTGTTCATCCGTCAGGAAGGAGAGCTGGTAGGCCGCTGTAACCGTCATACGTCCCGCATCGCAAAGAGAAAGTACAGCATCAGAGCAGTCGTTCAGCTTGATATACATATCCAGCATACGGGCAGAGATGCCGAACCTCTTGCACGCCACCTCACTGGCACGACCCAACACGGGGTCGTCAGCACTGTCGTTGGTGCGCCGGCCCATCTTGATGTTCTGTTCCGTCTTGACCGTATCCGTCCACAACTTGAAAGACCGCGCCTTCTCAGACGGCAGCCACTCAGGACGTTGGATATTGGTCTCCACCATGATTTTACTTGCGGTCAGATTGTCGATATTGGTGACAAGGCAAGGCACTTCACGGAGCCCTGCATCAGTGCTTGCACTGAACCGACGGTGCCCAGCGATGATTTCAAAATCGCCGGCAATGGTCGGATGCGGACGCACAATGAGGGGGACGGTGACACCGCTGTTGCGGATGCTGTCAACCATAGAGTCGTAGTCGCTATTCTTGACCACGAGGAAGGTATGCCCCTCGAACGGATGCAGCTTATTCAGCGCAATGTCCTGCACACGCCGGTCATCGACGCGCATGGCATCCATGGGGTTGTTGCCGAGCAAGGCGTCCAGCCCGTTGCCCTTGATAGCCGCATTTGCGGCCAACTTATCTTTCAGCGAATTTGCCATTTCGAAATGACCTCCTTTGCCACATCCATATAGAGTTCACCGACACGACTTCCCTTCTTGGCTACGCAGGTGCGATGCTCGGTCGGTGCGTCGGATACTTCCTTGAGATAGGGAATCATTGTCTCCAGTACCACGCCATCGCCCAGCGCTTCCGTCAGGTCATCCCGCGTAGTCTTCACGTTGCTGCGCCGCGTATCCGCACGGTTGATGAGGATACCGTCGATGGTCAGCTTGGGGTTCAGAGACTTCTGAATGCTGTCGATGGTACTCAGCAGGTCTGCCAAACCGTTGACAGCATATTCCTCAGCCTCCACAGGGATGATGATACTGTCCGCAGCAGTCAGAGCATTGGATGTCAGCAGGTCGAGGCTGCCCTTGCAGTCGATAATGCAGACGTCATAGTCACACTGGCTGCCAACGGCAGAGAGCGCTTTTGCCAGCACACGGTTTCCGTCAGCTACATTCGCCAGAATGGTCGGCGCAGAGGAGAGTGCAGGAGACGCAGGGATGAAGTCCACCTGCTCCTTTTCGTTGTGCCGAATAAACGAACTCAGGTTGATGGGCATATTGTATGCCGTGAAGTAAATGAGTTCATTGGTCGTAGTGGGAGTATTGTCTTGCACGAAGCCCAGCGTGTCGGAAAGATTCCGCTGTGGGTCGATGTCTGCCAGCAGCACTTTCTGCCCAAGCCGAGCCAGTGCCGCGCCCAAGTTCACAGCGGTGGTGGTCTTCCCTACTCCGCCTTTTTGGTTACATACTGCTACGATTCTCATATCGTTTTCATCCTTTCAGGTATTTTTCTGTCTCCGAAAAGTGTGCAATGATTGCACACTTTTTTGCTTGATTTAGGAATGTGCTGACTCCTCCTACCTCTCAAGGAGTAGGCTTGCGGCGGGAAAAGTTAAATTATTTTGTCATTCAGATAATCCGTAAGGTATACAACCCTGTCATTTCGGAGTCTTATATACCTCACGATGGTATACAACCCTGTTATTTTGAGAACCTATACGCCGCAACGTGGCTATTGTGTGCAGCCCTTTCAGGTATACAACCCTGTTATTTCAGGGTTTCATACACCCGTCACAGGCATATTCAGTTCCCTAAGGTGCCGGCATCATCTCTCACATGAAAACCAGCTTACAGAGTATTCCTGCTTCCACGACGACCATGCATCTCCACAGGCGTAAATTCCGGTTATACCGTCCGTACTCAGTTTTGGTTTCTTGGAAAAGTGTGCAATCATTGCACACTTTTCTTACTCAACGTCCTTCTTCTTTCGACCAATCACGGGAGCCACCAGCAGCGCAGCGATGGAGACACCGGCCACAGCGAACACATACAGCCACCCGAAGGAAGTGTCACCCGTCTGAGGCGCATGAGGAACAGTCTCAGGGGAAGGCGTGCTGGGAGTGGTGTCATAATAGTAGTGACCGCCGCTGGGCTTATTTTCAGGCTTGGTATCAGGCTTATCATCCGGCTTGTCCTCAGGCTTCTCTTCGGGCTTGGTGATGGGCTTATCATCCTCATTCTTACCATCATCGCCGGGATTCTCAGGTTCCGCAGGGCGGTTGTAGCGGAGAATGATTTTATTCTCGCCACCCTCGGCAATCACGATAACCTCATAGTTGGCGGAAGTGAAGGTGTACGTACCATCCTTGAACGTGGTGTTCTTGGTAATGCCAGCAGCCCCGATGATGTCACCGATATCGGCTTCAAGAATTTCCTCCGTCTGACCGTCCAACTTGCCATCGGTGTAATACTCATGGACAACCGTGAACTTTGTAGGGGCCTCGGTGTCCGTAGTACGGTCGTAGCGCAGAACCATGACGTTCTCAGCACCATCGACAATGACCATCTTTGCTGGAGTGGCAGAGGTAAAAGAGTATGCTTTCTTGTTGTAGGCAGTCATCTTGAAAATGCTCTCGGAGTCAACTTCAGTATTCTCTTCAGCGGACTGAGCCACGACAGCGACATCATCCATCTCACCATTGGTATAATACTCATGCCGGATGGTATAAGGAACCATTGCGGGAACAACATCAACCGTGCGGTCATAGCGAACAACGATAGTATTATCGCCATCAACAGTCAGGGTAACGGAAGTGGGCGTGCAGGAGGTGAAGCCGTATGTCTCTTCGTTGTAGGTGGTGCAGCGGGTCACGCTGTCAGCGTCCAGCACAGTACCCTCGGCGCCGGCAGACTCAACTACTGTCTCGCCATCGAATTCATTGTTGGTGTAATACTCGTGCTTGATGGTATAGTTTACCTCAACAGGAGTGACCTCAACAGTGCGGTCATAGCGCAGGACGATAGTGTTTTCCTGACCATAATCCAGTGTCAGCTCAGAGGGAGTGCAGCCGGTATACTCATATTCACCATCCTGATAGTTCAGGACCTTGACAATGGCATCCTCAGATACCACATATCCGGAAGCGTTTTCCTCTTCGATAGTGGTAGCGCCATCAAATACATCATTTGTGTAGTATTCGTGCCGAATAGTGTAAACAATGTTGATGTTCACAGGAGGCGTAGGAGGCGTGGGAGGAGTCTCGACAACACGGTCGTAACGCAGCGTCATGGTTGCGCCCTCAGACACAATCATGACAGAGGGGTCAGCAGAAGTATACCCGTAGGTTTCATCGTTGTATTCGGTAATCTTATCCAACGTGAAACTGTCAATCTCAGTACCTTCCTCGGCAGTCTGTGTAACAGTGATGGAGCCGTCCAGTTCACCATTGGTGTAATACTCATGCTTGATGTTATAGGAAACCTCGACAGGCTCAACGTAGGGTAGATAGCCGCGCACAGTGGGAATATCGAAAGCAATGGTCTTCTCCACGCCGCCGAAGGTATAGGTCAACACAGCAGAGGGGTTGACATCATAGGCCTTACCTGCTACGAAACCTTCCTTGTCAGTCTGGAGAGTAATGGGATAGGTAACTGTATAGGAACGAGTCCCCTTCTCTTTATCCACGGTGGGCGTCACTGCGGTGACGTTCCACGTCAAACCATCGGAAGTCTTTGCGATACCGAAAGCCTCCAACTCAGACACGGAACCAAGCTGGATGTAGCTGCCCATGGGTGCCACGACCGTACCGGCGTTGGTGGTCGTCACAATGGAATTGCCGATACTCTTAAACAGGTCGCTCAGTTCGTTCATGTCCTGCGTAGACAGGTAGTGGTCTGCGTCGGTCGCAACAGCCTTCATGGTGTCCTCAGCATTCTGCTTGCTGGTCTGCTCATTCTTGCCATAGCCATCCAGAAACACGGTGAAAATCTCAAAACCGGAATCCTTGGCAGCCTGCGCTTGAACGATAGCGGGCTGGCCGTTATCTGCATAGACCTTGTTAGTCAGAGTTGTGCGCTCATCATGCTCGCAGGTGACATCCAGAGAAGCATAGTGGTTGTCCTGCGTGTACTCGAAGTCGGAACCACTGCCAACGATGGAATTACGGTCGAAGCTGGTAACGAGGTTGCTGGCAGTGCCGCTGGACTTATTCCAGTTGTGGCGCCGGCCAGACTCGGTGCAGCCAGACCAATCAGCCGTACCGGTCAGACGATAGCTGTACGTGGGCATACCATCAGAGAACAGGACGATGACCTTCTGTGCAGAGCTCTTATCGGCAGCAAATACCTGCTGGGCAGCATAAATACCGGCCTGCACATTGGTGCCACCATCATAGATATCACTTACAGCAGTCGTCGCCGTGGTAACAGCCTCAGAGACCTTAGCCGTGTCGTTGGTCAGCCAACAGTGACTCCAGTATTTCGTACCAAAACTCACAACGGAGACCTGATTGCCGGCAGCAATGCCGTCTTTATCGAGGATGCCGGAGACAAACTCGTTCACAGCAGCTCTGGTATTAGTGCGCCGGTCGCCATCCATGCTATTGGAGCGGTCGATGCACAGCACGATATGAACGGGCTTCACGGGCTCCAGTTCGACCAAATCGGAAGTAGTGACAGTCATCGTCACATCAAAGTCATTGCCAGTGGTGTGCGCTGCAGTCTCATGGACAGTAACCATACCGTCCGTGGACTTCATCAGGATACCCTGCTTCACAACCTCACCATCACGCACAGTGCTGGCGGCGTATGCCTTGATACCCACGCAGCTCAGGAGAACGCAGAGGAGTAAAAAGGCAGAGAGAATACGCTTAAAGTTCGTAATCGTCTTCATAATTCTTTTGTCCTTTCAAGTTTGAAAAAGTATGCCACCCTAAAGTGTGCAATGATTGCACACTTTTCAATTCGCCTCTCTTAGAGACTACCCCTTTTGCGTCTCGATAGGCGGTTCATAAAAATTTGCTCCCGCCTTATGGAAATGGTACAGTCACCGCTTCTTCAATCCGAAGCTATCTCTCACATGACGTTCGGAATACACGGCAATTTCCTGCTTCAATGACGAACATCCGTCTCCACAGGCTTCAATTCCGGTCATACCATCCGTACTTAAAATCGTTCTCTGGAAAAGTGTGCAATCATTGCACACTTTTCGTTTACCCCCAGAACCCAACCTGACTGTAGTAGAAGAAGTCTCTCATAAGCTGGTTTCGGTTCGCGGGAGTGTCGGGCATCGTGTAACCGTCGCGGTAGTTACAAAGGAACAGCTCACCGTCCTCGACGCCGCACATGATGCCGACATGGTCATCTCTTGCGAAGATTGTTACCAATAACGTGTCCTCCTTTCTTCCTGGTTAAGTGTTGCTGTAGGCGGTCTGCACCACCACAGGCTCCGCAGGAACTTCAGGCGCCATATTGTTTTCGACCCATTTATCATGGGACTCCATGACAGGGCCGGTGATAGACAACCCCTGCGGCCACATCGGGTACTTGCGGTCCTTGTCAGGAATACCACGGACGATAAGCGCAGGATTCACAGCGAACTCCCAGCCCTTCTTGTCCTTACGTACCACATAGATAAAGCCGTATTTCTGCAGGGCGGTAATCCACGAGGTAACGCTGCGGAGTTTTCCGCCAGTCGCCTCACACAGCGCATCGCGCCGACAGTATACGATATTCTCGTCGTTCATTTGTCCGGCGAGGTACATCACAATCGTCCATGCACCCTTGGACTGAAGCGTCAGTGCGACGATTTGCTCGATGTAGTAGTTGTTGATGGAATATGCGGTCTTAGATTTATCACACATTTCGCTCACCCCCTCAGGACGTCTTTTCTTCTTGTTCTTCCTGCTCCGCCTGCCGAAGCACTTGGTTTTTCCAAATGGCGGAGGGAATTTTCTGTTTCTTCAGCGGGACGCCCCCAAACATGACGTCTGCATATGGGCCAGTGATGCCGATATCCGGTGGGAATGCACTCCGTTTCAAGCCGGAATACGTTCCTCGCCAGAAAATACGGTGGTTCACGGCGTATGTACCAGCCCCTCCCCTGCCGCCACGCCTCAACGTTACGACATATCCGTATTTTTTCAAATCGCTCATGGCACTGCAGAGCATCCGATATCCGATACCCGTTTCCTTCTCGATTTCAGAGTAGGAACAGGTAATGGCGTTGTATTTATCCATGTGTTCTACGAGATATAGCAGCGTGGCCGTGGCTGACGGGTTTTCCATTGTCAGCCCACACAGGTGTCCAATAAAATTGTCATTCATCTGGAAGAACTTACTGAATGGACAATGTGCTCTGCTGCTGACGACCACTTCCTCAGGGATTCCATTCTTGAAGACCTCCTGCATAACCGCCGCCTGCATCTCTTTGGCCTGCTCGTCAAGGGAGATAACTACATTTGCCTTGAGCTGGCAGTAGTATTTCCCATTACCCCACGAATGCCATGTGATATCGCCGTTCAGCACATATATCGTGCCGTAGCCAGAGCGAAGAGTCATGAGCCAGCCTCCATTCCGAAGCTCTGCGATGCAACTGTAAATCGTCCGCGTCGTCATCTTCAGGCAGTCGGCGAGAACTCTCGCCGAGCATATGCAGGCATTCTCACCTCCCGCATTCGCTCTCAACGCCAGATATGTCACGAACGCACTGGGAGAGTTGTGCGCCAGCGCTGAAAGCTCCGCACTTTTCTCCTCGTTTATCTGCGTCCATGCGTAGTACACAGGAGCTTCTGTGCGGGACGGACCAGCGACAGCGCGAGGGGCTTCCCTGTTCTCTGTGCCGTTCAAATTGTCATAAGTCACGCTTAATCCCTCCTGTTTCTTAATCACACCGTTATACTAACACGAACATAAAAAAATGTCAAGTCTATATTGGCAAAAATCAGATATTTTGGCAAGTTTTTTCATGTTAAATTTGAAAAGTGTCGTTCAGTTTCATATTGGTGTGCAGTGACGCCGCAGGATAAAAAGGACAGGCACAGACAACACCTCCTACGCCTGTAAAACACACCCGTTTTTATCATGAACCGACTTCTCAGGTCAATATGAAATTTGAGTACATGATAAAATTTTCCGAAAAATCCGGAACCCGTTGTGCCACAACGGATTGCTGGATTGGAAAAAATTGGCTCTCTCTATATATATTTACCTTATCTAAAATAAAAGCACTAACTTTTTGTGCGTTTTCAGCGTTCGGAAATGCGGTTTTGCAGGCTCAGGCAGGGGACGATGAGCATGGGTTTTCCGGTCGAACGGGAGGCCTCTGCGAAGCTGCGGGAGCTTCGCTCCCGTGCCTGAAAAAAACGAAAACAGGAAATTTTCCTCGCAAGAGGCATTGACAAAATATCGCCTTGTGGTAGTATAGAACTATAATTACGAAGCTATCATTACGATGGAGCAAAAGCTCCTGTTTTTTAAGACACCATACGTATTCAAGAGACCATCATCCATGTCGATGATGGTCTCTTTTTGGATATATGGCCCATGCTAAATTTTTGGAAAGTCTTGTAAGTCCATTGCGGCAAAGACGAGAAAGGAGAAACACCCCTATGAACAACGGCTATTATTCCCAGCAACAGCCCCAGCAGTATCCGCAGCAGCAGATGTACCAACAGCCTGCTCCTCAGCCGATGTATCAGCAGCCTCAGCAGCAGATGTCTATGCAGCAGCAGCCGCAATATGCGCCTCCTGCACAGCCGCAGATGCGTGGGCCCAACGATATTATTGTCCGAGCGGATGCCAGTAAGCGCATTTTGGATTTCCGTAATGCGCTGGTTCCCGCAAATCCCGCAGACTATGCCATGCTGCATGGTGCCGGTGGCGCAAAGCACGCCGCCCGCTCCGGCATCAAGGTCGTCATCTGTGATTACAGCGGCGGTACTGGCAACGGCAAGAGCATCAGCGTGGCCGCAAATGCAAGCCCCGACCTCTTCCCTGTTCTGGCGGATGTCGCACTGTCCAATATGGGCCAGTACGGTATTTCTCCGAGAGATGGGATTTGGTCCAAGCTGTTCGGTCGGTTCCGTGAACAGGGCGCTGTGTTTGGTGCTTTCTACGCACTGGTGCAGAAACTGGAGAACACCTTCGGTTCTACCGCCAATGGTCGTATCGCACCGATGGCACCTCCGTACTACGGAGAGCTGGCCGGTTCCTTCGGTCAGGCCCGTGTTTCCATGGAGGCCTGTGCCGCACAGAACCCGCAGGCTGCGGAACTGTCCCCCGTTCCCTTTACGCGGGACTTCCAGCACACGCAGACCCGTGTCAACACCAGAGCGCGTTCCCGCGATGGGTTCGTACCTGTGTCTCTGCTGACTATCACGCGGCAGGGCTACGTGAAGGGTGAGAAGCGGCGTCTTCCGTGGACGGTGAAAATCACCAACTTTGAAGCCCGTCCCAGTGGTCAGGGCAACGGCACCACGGCCTACGATGCCGGTTCCATGCGTAACAAGCAGGAATGTTTCATTCAGATTTCCGATGATGATATGTTCCGCTGCTGCCGTCGTGTAACACGGTTCGTGGAGGTTTGGGAAATCGCCACCGGCGTTTCCCTCGTATCCAACGGACTGGCTACCCGTGAGCAGGCCCGCGAAGACTATCGCCGTCAGAAAAACGAGAATCGCTGCTGATGCAGCCCCTGAAAAAGAAAGGAGAAAATGAACATGAACAACACTGAGGTTTTCATCACTGCCCGTAAGTGCAGCTACGACCCGATGCAGGACCTTATCGACGTCACCTACGACAACGATAAGCACTCCGCCTATCTGCAGGTTCCCCACCGGCTCATCTGGTTCGCCACGTACTGTGCCGAGAACGGCCTGAACGGTTACGTGGACGACGGTGATGTGAAGTACATCCCTGAGCTGGCACTGATGCAGGCTACCGCATCCGTATTCATCAACGGCAACATGGTGGGTCGTTCCACTGCCGGCTGTGCAATCACTGCCGGCGATTACGACTCCATCAATAATGCCATCCAGACTGCCGCAACCCGCGCCAAGGGCCGTGCCCTTGCCAATGCCGGTTTCGGTACGCCTCCTACGATGGACGGCGGCAATCCTGCCGAGGATGGGAACAACTACCCCTGTGATGGTGGTATTCCCTTCCAGTACCCGCAGATGGTCGTGAGTAATGGGCAGGTCGTCCAGAATCCTGCGATGCCGCCTGTCAATCCGATGCCGTATGCCGGCAATCCTGCACCTGCGCCCAATCCGGCACCCACTCAGGCTCCGCCTGCTTCGTCCTTCCCCTTTGGACAGCAGCAGATGCAGATGCCTCAGCCGGCGCCGCAGCAGCAGCCTCCTATGACCTATCCTCAGCAGCCCGCACCTCAGTCTCCTATGACGGCTCCCGTTCAGCGGCAGGCTCCGGTACAGCAGCCTATCGGCGTCGCCGGTATGACGCTGGAGCAGGCAAAGGCCTTCGTCATTCCTTCCGGAAAGATGAAGGGTAAGGTGATGGGTGAACTGGACATCGACATGGTCAAGTGGTACGCCGAGAAGTGCAAGGCCATCAACAACCCCAACCTGATTGTTGCGGCCAAGCTGGTCTTGGAAGAGAAGGCGCGGATGCTGCAGATGATTCCCTAAACCTCTTTTGGGGCACGGAGCGAAAAGTGTGCAATGATTGCACACTTTTCCTCCTCCCCACGGATACATGAAAATTTGCAAGAAAGGAGAAAAAAATATGGGCTTTTCTAACGACGTCCGCATTACGTCCCTCGATGTGGCACGAGCGCTTGGTTTCCGTGAAGAGAAGAAAAGTGGCGGAAACTGGCGGAACTTCTGTTGTCCCTTCTGTGGTGACACGAAGTATCGGCTCGGCTGCAACATTGAGAAAGGCGGATATAAGTGCTTTCACTGTGGCGCAAAGGGTACTCCGCTGAGTCTCTATGCGAGAGCAGTAAAAGGCGTTTCTGTGGACTCTCTGGATGATGAAAAGACACACGAGCTCATCAAAGAGATGACCGCCCGCTGTGGCAACGGCATTATTCCCACTGAAATTGAGACAAAGCAGTTTCAGTTTGAGGAGATTCCCATTGCTCCCAGCAGTGTGCTGGACAAAACATACAGTACGCTTCTGTCGCTGTCATGGTTGAGTCTTACCAAAGAGCACCGTGACAATCTGGTAAAGCGAGGATTGAGTGATGCTGAAATCCAGAGAAACGGATATGCCAGCTTCACTGTGAAGACGTCGGAGCGAATTGCTGTGAAGGCAAAGAACGCCAATAAGCGGTTCAACGAGCTTAAAGGCGCTATTATCTCCTACAGCCGTATGAAGCAGAAAAATTCTGCTTCTGTTATCTCCGGTATGGTTCTTGCTTCCGCCCTTCTGAAACGCGGCTGCACCCTTCAGGGTGTGCCGGGGTTCTACAAGGTGAAAGGAACATGGATTCTGAACCTGCCGGAAGGTATGCTCATCCCCACCAGAAACAGCGGCGGCCAAATCGTCGGAATTCAGGTACGGCGTGACGGGAACACCAATCCCCGCTACCTTACCGTTTCCGCCAACCGGCTGCCCTGCGGTGTGACTACCGGCATCAGCAGAGCCCACTTTCCTCTCGGAAATGCTCCGCTGAACAGGGGTACGACCGTCTACCTGACGGAAGGACCCCTCAAGGCCGACGTCGCGCTGGCACTTCTGGGTGATAGAAAAGCTGCGTTTATCGCAATTCAAGGAGTAACGAATACCAAGATGCTTGATGAGAGCATATTCCCCGCACTCAAGAAACGGGGCATCACTCGCATTGTGAATGCGTTGGATATGGATAAGATGACCAATCCGGGCGTTATCATGGCGTGCAGCTCGCTCAAGCAGTTAGCAAAGAAACATGGCATCAACATGGAGATGCTTTGTTGGGATGCGGAATACGCAAAGGAGAAGGAACAGGAATTGGCAGCTCTCTGTGAGCAGCATGAGCTTGGTCTTCCCTCGGAGCGGAATGTCTTTAAGCGAATCGGGGCAATGGCTCTGGCTCTGCACAAGAAGGGCATCCGGCACAGTATTACCATTCTCCCCAACGGGAAAACAAAGAAATCCTATTGGGATGATGCCGAAAAGGGAATTGACGACCATCTCCTCGCTGAGAGGAAGAGAAGCTCGGAGAAGGTTGTCGCACAGGAGAAGGGAGCGTAAGCTCCCCTCCCCTGTTTTCCCCGGTCTGTGGGGCTGATACAAGTATTTTTGCTTTACACAAAAATACCTGTATTAGCATCACAGGAATTTTGTCGCGTCCAAGGACTTGACAAAATATCAGATTTTGGTAGGGTTGAATTAGAGAGTGAAAAATATGGAACGGTGGTCGATGTTTTTCAGTTCTCCAACGCACTTCCATGAAGTGTGATGCTGAGAAATCTCCCCCTTTTTTTGAAAGGAGCGTGTACGTACATGGACAAGTATCTGACTCTGCCGGCAGACGCAGGTAACAAGAAGTGGGTACGTATTGCGACGACTGTGCTCCTCGTAGCACTGATGATGGTTATGATGACCATTACGTGTTTCGCTACCGGAGGTAGTACGTCTGATGCCATTGTGAATGGCGTTAAGACTGGCACCAAGGCAATTTACACCATCATCACCGCAATCGTTGCGCCTCTGGCCGCCATCGTCCTCAGTGCCACCGCACTGAAGGCGCTGATTGGCGACGCGAGAGACATCGAAGCGATGAAGAAGAAGGTTTTCCTTATCGTCATCGTTGTCGCTGTCATCTGGCTGGCACCCCTGATTATCGAGCAGGTCGGCGGCTGGTTCTCCAGCAGCAACACCGGAAGCATATTCGGTTAATTCCGAGAACGCTTAAATCAACAAGAGGCGCTCCCCGCTGAAGCGCACCACCGGCGCAAGGAGAGCGTGACGTAAGCGAGGGCACCCACTTCGGTGTCCTCGCTTTTTTAGTTAATCCCAAAACAAAGGAGGAATCAATATGCACGAAACAAAGGCTCCTGTGCTGCAGGAGCAGTCTGTTCGCGCAGTTGTCGCCTGTGTTCTCCTGTGTTTTCTGTTTTTCTTTCTCGTGACGCCTGCTTATGCGGCACCCGATGCGGGTATTGCCAATTCGTTCGGGCCTATCTACAGTGTCATGTTCAAAACAGTAACACCGTTGGCTACACTGGCGCTCTGCTTTGCAGCTATGCGCGTTCTGACACATGACCCGCAGAATATCCGCATCTACGCAGCGGCCAAGCGTGCTGTCTTGGTTATTGTAGTCGCGTATGCGGCGTTCTGTATGCTGCCGCTGGTGGCATCCCTATTCAATGACCTGTTTAAGTCCTTGGCATGGGACCCCAACAGCCCCGGACAGTAATTGGAGGTGCTGGTGAAGTATGATTGAACTTATCCTCGCAACACTTAACAACGTCATTGCCCACATACTGAACTTCGTTATTTCATGGTGGGGCGACGAGATGGAACTGAGCATGGCATCGCTCCTTGATAAAATTCCGTATCTGGCTACAGGATACAGTATTTTTCAGGCTATGGCGCTGGCATTTGCCATTGTCATCGCTGCCTTTTCCATCTACAGCGTTTTCCTTTCTGCCGGCGAATCACGCACAAGTCCGGTGCGAGTTCTTGTCATGACTGGTGTGTCCATCGGCATGATTTACTTCGGCAACTACATTGCCATGATGCTGATTGATTTCATCAAGAAGCCTTACGATGCGTTCTGGGATACAAGTATCGCTGGCGGTGGCACAAGTGCGACAGTACAGGGCGTCCTTATTGACGTAGGTTCCCTTCTCGTCGGCGGAGGCCCCGGCAATTTTACGCTGTTGACCGGCGTTATCAAGACCGCTGCCGTGTTCATCCTCACTGTAGCAATCACAGTAGCGTTGTTCAAGCTCTATGTGGAGCTGTTTGAACGGTATCTGATGGTTGGCATCACTGTCTATGCTTTCGCTCCCCTTGCCTACGCAACGATTGCCTCTGACCAGACCATCCACATCTTCAAGCGCTGGTTCAGTATGTTTATCGGCCAGCTCATCCTGATGTGCTTATCTGTGTGGTCTCTGAAGCTCATTCTTTCCGGATTTGCCAGCATGGATAACCTTGCACAGTGTTTTCTTGTGTTGGCTGCGTGTCATATCGCGCAACGGCTCGACACTTACCTCGCCCAGCTTGGTTTGAACGTCGTCACTACAGGCGGCAACCTGCTGGATGAGGCTGTCGGTACTGGCGCCGCTATCGCTGGTCTTGCTAAGTCTGCTACGAATGCTTGGACTGGCGGCAAGGGCAACAACTCCAAGGCTATCCTTGGCGAAAACTACGGAAAGGAAGGCAGATGGGGCGGCCTCGGTGGTGCTTGGTCTCAGTTCAACCGTGCCCGTAAGGGTGGTGCTACTGTCTCCGACTCCATGAAAGCTGCTGTTGCCGGCTTCACGACCAGTGCCGCAGCGCGAAATCAGGAAATCAAGAACGCTGCCCAGCAGCGTGAACAGGCAGAACGTAAGGCTACTCAGAATGCAAACGGCGCACGGAACGCAGCACGCGACCGTACCCAGCGGTATCCGGCCCCCAAGGACCAGAACGAGAAGTTTACGCCCGCATTTCAGCAGATGGCAGCGGAAGCTCACCGCGCACCTGCCGCATTTGCCGCGCAGAACCTGCGTAACGAGGGCTCCGGACGCTTCAACGTCACGCCTGAAGGTACAGCCGGCCTGAACGAGACTGCTGTGAGGGCTGGTTTGAGCTACAACACTCCCAACGGCGAGAATCCTCGCAATATGACTGGCGGCTCCCTCAAGACGCCTATGGCTTCTGTTACCGGGCCCGATGCTTCCGTAAAGGACTTTATGGCGAAGAACTACAGCCTGCCTGTTACGCAGGGAGCACAGCAGGCAAACCACGCGATGCAGGCCGTCTACCGCGATGCGACCGATTCTATGCGCGAGACAGCACGCGGCAGTTCTCCCTCTATGGCTGCCGGCATTCTTGCACACCCCAGCTACAGCCTTGCTGGTAACGATGAGGTTGGCGGTGAGCTGATGCAGAAGGCTTTCGGTCCTGCTCTCGGCCACGAGGAAGGCAAGTTCAGTAACGTTACGGCTGTTACCGACGGCAATGATAACGGCGCACGTCACATCTATGCGGTCCATACCGACATGAACGGTGTTGAGCGCGGTTATGAGGTCATGGACGAGACTGGCTACTTCCACGCCGACGATAATATGCGGGCGAGTATGCAGGAAATCCAGACCGAAGATGGCGCTCGGTTCTTTGCTCACGAGGTTCCTGTTGATGAAGTCCGCGAGGTCAATCAGCAGACGATTACCCACATTGCGTCTGACGAGCATACCGTTTCCATTCAGGACTCTCCTGAAAACGTCGCTAATTACGGGCCTATCCACGTCAACGACGATGATGAGGGCGACTTCGAGCCCGTCGATGGTGGTACATCTGACAGTGGGCCTGCCAATAGTGGTTCTGCTGATACTCCCGATGCTTCTCCTGATGACAACTCCAGCAAGAAGCGTCCCGCCCCTGAGGAAGAACCTATCCTCGGAGAAAATCAGCGGGAAAAGCGGGAACGGACCAAGAAAAAGTGGGACCCTGACCGCGACTAAGAGCAACCTTATTTCATAGAAACAAGACCCGCGAGGTGAAGGCATATAAAGCCTCGCTTCGCGGGCCTTTCTCACATTTTCAATAAAAGGAGTGTGATGATATGGCAACTAAGAATGGTGAGACCAATCTCGGTGAAGTTAGCCGCGAAACCGCGCAAACTGCATCTGATGCTGTAAAGGCTGCAAAAGCCGTCAGTAAAATCGCTGCAAATGCTGCCAGTGGTAATGCTGCAGGAGCAGTTGTGGAAGGTGTTAAAGCTGCCCCTGAACTGCTTCGCACGGCGGCACGGCTCATTGTTGCAATGTTGGCCGTGACGCTTATCCTTACCTACGCCTTCCCTGCTTCCATCTATGAAGCAACATCCGCATTTTTTGAAGCTGTGCAAGAACGCGAGGACGAGTACATCTACTCTGGCGGTGGCGACGTACAGGTAAAAACATTCCTGTATTACATCTCTCTTGGTCCTCTCCGCGATGCTCTGAAAGAAGCGGCAAGCAGTATTTGGAGTGCTATCACATCGCAAGCAGACAGTTCGGATGTGATAACAGCGGATGGGCAACAGGAAGTAGGCGTCATGGAAAATCAAGACGATTTGCGAGATACATCGCTAAACTGTATCCTCGCCTGTAGTCAGAAAATCAAAGTACGTGCCGAAGAACTGGAGGATATCGTTACCGATATGCACGATGCCATCGACAGTTACTTCTCTGCAGCGTACGCAGGCACCTACGACCGATGGGACGGTACGACCGTCGCCCTTCAGGTAGAGCCGATGTCCTATTACAACGCCCTGCAGCTTCTCAGTGTCTACTCCACCACGAAGACCGGCGACAACGAACCCCTCAAGGTTTCCGGTTTCATGCGGTGGCTGGGGTACTACGACAGCTCCCACACGGACACGGTTTCCTTCGACCTCGGCAAGAGTGGCATCATCGGGTCGGTCAACTCGTGGTGTGGCACATTCGTGCCCCAGTACCTGACAGAACAGGTTTCCTTTGAGCGCAACAACTACGGCGATGACGGCATCAAAACCGACCTCTCAGACTATAGCTGTGCGCTTATCGACCTAATGTTGGTCATTGATACACCTGACTTCTCTACCATCCCTGCAGAGTATGGAACCGATGTTGTCGTTACAGGTGTAGATGAGGAAACAGGTGATGACATTACTGAGGAAATCGTAACAGCAACAGTCACAGTTCCCATTCAGATTCGTGTCCGCAATATTACGGAGCTGAGTAACATCATTGGCTTCTGGGGCGGAAATTTGGATGGCGATGGAAAGACGACTGGAGAGTCCGAGATGGGCAACATCTTCTGGTAAAAGGAGGCAAATTATATGAATAAAAGTGTCTTCAAGTCTATCATTTGTCTCCTGCTTGCTTTCGTGATGTTTGTCAGTGCGGTAGTCACAGCTTTCGCAGATGTCATCATTGAAAACTGCTACACAGCGGACAACACGGAACTTCTTCAGGAATACGCAGATGCGTATGGCTGGGATATGGCTAAGATGATGGCAAAGAGTTGGTCGGACAATGACGAGGAATATGAGCGTCAGGTCGGTGGACAGCGGGAGTATCTCTCAGACTGCTTCAGCGGCACAGACGACTTTCTCATGAGTGAGACGGAGTTCGACGAAAACGGCAATATCATTCTTGCTGGCAATAAAGATGCAACGATAAAGTTTCTGGAAGACCATGATATTCCTCTCGACAGTATCAATAGTGGCACCCTGATTTACGGCTCTGGCGGCCAGAATATTGTGGCTGTTGCATTGGCAGAAGTTGGACGTGCCGACTCTGTCGAGCAGCCCCCGCACTCCAACAGTGTCAAGTATAACAAGTGGTACTACGGGCGTGATGAGCGAGCTGCTTGGTGCGTTGTTTTCATCATGTGGTGCGCTGCACAGGCTGGCTGCTCTGATGTTTTTCCTCGCACGGCCAATACAGATGCGCTTGGTAATGGCATGGTCAAAAAGGGCTACAAGTATTTCCATATCAAGGATTGTACGCCATTTGGAGGCACAGCCTACACACCTGTGCCGGGTGACATTATGCTTTACTCCTCGAATGGAACCATCTCAGGGTCAAAGCACGTCGGCTTGGTCGTTGCTGTCGGAAGCGATACCATCACGACCGTCGAGGGTAACACGACCGGTTTCGGACAAGTCCCGAATGAAGGTGTGGCAAAAATCACCTACGACATCAACAAGTTGAACAGTTATGGACCCGCCGCGAATGCCCTGATTTTCCATGTGAACTATCCCCTTCCCGCAACGGAAGATGGCAGCGATTTGACCACCTATGTGAAGGGAACGCTGGGCATCAACAATGCGGCGCTCTGCGGGGTACTGGTCAGTATGATGGACGAGTCTGGCGGCGATGCCAAACGTGAAAATGCTTCGACCGGAGCGTACGGACTGTTCCAGTGGTCTGGTGACAGACTGGAAGCCTTCAACTCTTGGTGCATGGAGAATGGCTTCGCCTACGACACGGCCACAGCGCAAATCAAGTATCTTGCATACGACCTTCAGACGAATTACCCGCGAATCTGGGATACCATCCGAAGTGTTCCAAACACAAAAGATGGTGCCTACACTGCGGCATCCTCATTTGCCTATTACTGCGACAGCGTAAAGGCTAAACCGTCATTGGTCGTGCAGCGAGCCAAGAACGCTCGTGATGTCTACTGGCCGCGCTACGAAAATGCTGAGTGAGGAGGTGTGTGACACGTGAAACATAAAAAGAAGCAGGAACTCAAGAAGTGGCTGCTTCGTATTGGCCTCGGTGAACTCATTTTCTCCTTGTATTTCGCAGGTGTGTTGAACACCCTTTACAGCACAAACGGAGCGACCTTCTCCCCTATCGGCATTATCAAATGCATGGCGGAGAAGGGCTTCCCTACCGGTGTATTCTTCGTCATTTTCCTGATTCTCGCCGTTGTAACCGCCTTTGTTTTTCTGAATGTCTGGGGTAACGAAGATGGTTCTGACCCGCTTGGGCGTAAGTTCACCAACGCCATGGAGCGTCAGGTCTACGGCGACTCGCACTTCGAAGAACCGGAAGAATACGAGGATATGGCAGTTATCCAATCCCCGCAGAAATCCTATGGTACAATCCTCGGAATGCTGGACCAAACGGGCAAATACCTCATCAACCTACGCCACGATGACTCTCGAACGAACCATCACATCATGTGCGTTGGTGCTTCCGGTTCCGGTAAGACTTTCACGTTTGCGAAGGACTACTGCCTCCAGACTATCCGCCGCAAAGAGTCCATCGTTGTCACGGACCCCGATGGTGGTCTGACACGTGATATGGCAACGTCATTTATGAACGCCGGCTATTGTGTCCGTATCTTGAACCTCAAGGATTTGAGCCTTTCTGATGGCTGGGACTGTTTGAAGTCTGTGCGTAACGGCAAGATGATTGAGACGACGGCTCAGATGTTTTCGCATATCGTTATCTCCAATATCATGGATGCCAAAACGCAGAGTATCTACAAGGACGGACCTAAATCTCTGTTGACAGCACTTATTCTGCGCTGTCTCATCTGCAAAGATGTGGCGGAGGAAGATAAGAATATCCGCACGGTCTACAACTACTTGATGCACGACGATGCTGCAGAGTTTCTCGATGCCATGTTTGACGACCAGAAGATTCCTGTCGATGAAAAGGCGTGTCTGCGTCCCTATCAGGCCGCTAAATCCGCTTCCGCAAACCTGTGGGGCAACCTCGTTACAAACCTGACCATCGGCTTGAACCTGCTGCAGAGTGAACAGGTCTGCAACCTGTTGACCACCGACGATATTGACCTTCTCCTGCCGGGGCAGCGGCCTTGTGCGTATTTCTGTCAGTTCCCCGATAGCCATGATACATTCAAGTTCATCGTTGCTCTGTTCTTCTCCATGCTGTTCATCAATCTGGTGGACTTTGCGGATAGTCAGGACGATGGTAAGCTCCCCGTCCCCGTCAATTTTCTGATGGACGAGTGTGCTTCTATCGGTATCATCCCCGACTTTGACCGCAAGCTGGCTACTATCCGTAAGCGTGATATGGCAGTCGCAATGATTTGGCAGAACGTTGGTCAGGTGTATCTGAACTACGGCGACAGGTGGGAAACCATCATAAGTAACTGCGATACATTCCTGTCTCTCGGCGTCAACGACTCCCAAACTGCCGACATGATTACGAAGCGTATCGGTGACACCACCGTTCGTGTTGAGACGCAGCAGCACGAGGGTATTGAGAAAAGCATCATGGGTGCGCTGAACAAATACTCCACTGGTGAAGGCCGACGTTCCCTGCTGAGTTACGATGAAGTTTTCAAAATCAATCGTGACGAATGTATCATTATCTTCAAGGGTCATAACCCTGTCCACGCCTACAAGCATCCTCATACTCTGCATCCCGATGCCAAGAATATGGCGAAGTGGTTTATCCGCGATAAGACTCCTATCGAAGAAAAAGAACAGCGGAAAAAGGAGCGCATTGAAGAGAAGATGCAGCTCGCGGCATACGAGCGTGAGCATCCGTTCAAAGACATCGACCGTTCCTACAAGGGTAAATTTGGCTCTGCGTGGAGTGACTTTGACGATGAAGAGAACGGCACATCCACCCGCCAGCGGATTGCTGACGCATGGAATGTTGTCCGTACCAAGTCAGCTATGCTGCGGGATGAACTTGACTATCGCGTAAGTAAAATCAAAGATAGGTCTAAGTCAAATGACCGGTCTCGAAAGTCCGATGAGCGTGCCCGCCGCATCAAACGCCAGCGCCGCGCCATGAGCTATGAGGAACAGGATTGGTGGCCTGATGAGCGCATCCCGCATGGTAGCGGATATGAACAGTGGAATACCTCTCAGGCAGAGGACGATGCCGTGGAACTGGACGGCGAGTTCGTTGCACCGCCCGAAGAGCCTGCGGATGTCATTGAGTGGGAAACGGCTCCTGCTGTTCCTGAGTCGCCTCCTACGCCTGCCGAGACACCCCCGAATGACGAGATGCCTCCCGCCGAGGAAACGCCACGTCCGGCACCTGAGAAGCCAAAGCAGAAGCCTCAGCCTGAACTGACGCCCCGCGAGGAGCATCACCTTCCACAGCGCGAAACGAAACCGGACAAAGCCAAGGACGGTGCTGCCCGTGCGTATGCTCAGGGTGCTCCGAGAGGCAATCTCAATCTCGGTTCAGCCCCCAGAGCAAATATGCCGAATATGCAGAATCGCCCCAACAGCAATCCTCGGAATCAGCAGGGCAATAAGAACGCCGACGGGCAAGGCACAGGATTTGCAGGGTTCCAGCAAGGCGGAAAACCTGTTCAGGATAACAAAAAGAAAACTGAACAGGCGGAACGTACTCAGCCTGTACGACGTCCACCTCCTGAGAAGCCCTTCCCTACTATGGGCAACTCTTCACTGGAAGCTCTTTCCAAGGGAAGCGATAAAAACAAGAAAAAACAGTCTGTGTGCCCGCCCAGCAAAAACTGAGGATTCATCAAGGTTTCCGTCGTGCATAGAGGTGTCTGTGCGCGGCGGAAATTTTGTTGTTCTCATGTAATTGACAAAATATTGATTTTTAGTAGTATAGAAATTAGAGACAGGCAACTTTACTTTACAAGTGGCCGAAATTCGGCTTTTACCGGTGAAATTGCCCTCTAATACTGACGAAAGGAGAACAAGAAAATGGCTACGAAGAAAAAGACCGAAGACGCGGTCGTTGCCAACGAAAATGTGGAGAAGCCCGCTTCCAAGGCAATCTATTCCGCGAACCGTAAGGCCCATCATGCGACCAGCTCCGACGCAAAAATTGACGAAGTTATCGCCAACACCGGAAGCCGCTCTGCTGCTATCCGCGATGCACGTCAGCGCAGCGCCGAGCGTGAGCGTGAACAGGCAATCCGCGCCAAGAAGATGACGGATTGGATGGCTATGAAAGCCACATTCAAGATGGGACGGTCGCTGAACGGCGTCGTCATTGCGACACAGAGCCGAGCTCTGCGCTCTGGCGGTTCCATTGTTTTCGCTGTTGCAACCTGCGAAAACACCGACTTTCAGGCTCTCATTCCGTTCCATGAGTTCTACCGCGAGGACCCCATCCAGCCGGATGATGGCGCCAAGGGTTCGCTGGAACGGCGGCAGGAACAGATGTTGGCAAAGCACATGGGTGCGCCCATCTCCTTTGTCATCACGGACCTCGATACGCGGACTGATGCGAACGGAAACACCACCTACGGCGTCATTGCCTCACGCCGGCAGGCCCTTGCAAAGCAGGACCAGCGCACCTTCGCAAGTGACCCTCCCTACATCGTAGAGGGTATGGTCACGGCGGCGACTATCCTCTCTGTGAGCCAGCAGGGATTGCTGGTGAATCTGGGCGGCGTTGACGTGCGGATGAGCAAGCGTGAGGTTTCCAACCGCTATATGCGGACGATGGATGATACCGACCGCCTGACTGGTAAGCCCTTCTACAGTGTCGGCGACAAGCTGGATGTGAAGGTCATGAAGGTCATTGAGCGTGAGGACGGGCTCCATGATTTGCAGTTGAGCGGTGCTCATGCCGAGCTGCAGAACATCATTGATTTCGGCCCGCCCACAGAGCCGGGGACGACCACCATCGCTACCCTGACCCGCATCTTCCCCAGCAAGACAGATAAGTCCAAGGCGACCATCTACGCCTATAGTGACAGCTTCAATCTGCCCATCGTCATTTCCCGTTTCAGTCCGACTATGATTCGCAAGCGGATGGTTCCGGGCGATACAATTCTGGTGCAGATTATCGCCTATCACGAGAACGGCTTTGCCTTTGCGCTGTGTAAGGGCCTCATGTAACACGTGTTTCCAGCCCTGTGTATCTCTTTGAGATGCACCCACAGAACTGCAAAGAAAGGAGCTTATGGGGGTGTGTGCAGCCTGTTGCCGCACATACCCCCGATACAAAATCATGAACGAAAAAGAACGTAGAACGATTTACAACATTCCCATCAATTATCAGGGCGAGAGTCGCGCAATTCGAGGAATGTTTAAGATGCGCTTCTTTGTGGAAGGTCTCGCCCTTGCCATCATTACTTTTATTGCTACAATGAAACCCTTTGGGCAAATCACGGATATGCCCCTTCGTATCACAGTGACCCTACTCGTTTGCATGGGTCCGTTTCTTTTCGGAACTATCGGTATTGGCGGTGAGCCTATTACCGTTGCCATAGCTGGCTTAGTGAAGTGGCTCAGGAGTCGCAAGGTCATGCTGTATAACAGCAATGCGAGAGCCACCACCCGCGCTCAGGGCGATATTTTTGTGGAGCGCGAGGCGAATCGTAAGACCATCGACGACGTAACAGAGTCCGTGAAGCGGAAGCTCATGCGTAAGCCAACCACCGTCTATAAAGAGGGTGAAAACTTCGAGTTCGTCCAGAACGAATATCTCGATGATGTCTATGAACCAGACCACAACGCGGCCATCATTGTCGGTTCCATCGACCTCGACAACGACGATGACGATGATGACTTCACGGATGAGACTGAAGATTCCGGTATCGAGGTCAATGATGAGTCTATGCCCATTGTTGTTATGGAAGGCAGCATCATCTTTGAAAAGGCAGAGAGTGACCACGATGATGACGCTTCTGAACACCATGTAGATGCCGACTTTGATTGGTTGACACCTGACGAAAGCGAAGCCGAGGACGATGAAGAAATCGTCACAGATGCCCCTCAGCGCTCGTCTGGCGTTTCCTTTGATGATGTCGAGCCCATTCACTCCGAGCCCGTCGCAAGCGCTCGGAGCGCAGCTATCGGGCCGGACGGCCAGCCTGCAACGCCCGCCAAAAAGAAGCGGCGGCGGAAGAAGAAAAAGAACCCAAATCCTGAACAGAAGGAGGACAGCAACAATGGCTAAGAAGCTCAAGCAAATCGTCAGTACGCAGGCTTTTTCTCCTGTTTCTGATGTCAAGGGCGGCATCGTTATCACACGCGATGGACGTTATGTGAAAATCCTTGAGTTCTCCTCCATCAACTTCTCGTTGCTCTCTGCTTCAGACCAAGAAGGCGTCACAGACAGCTACGGTGCGGCGCTGAAAAACTTCCCCAATAATACGCAAATCAAAATCGTGTCCAAGCGAGCCGATGTCGAAGAATACCTTCGCAAGTTGGCTTCAGACCAGCGGAATGAGACAAACGAGAAGTGCCGCCAGCTCCAGTATGAGCAGATGCAACTTATTGAGATGGCTGGTGCAACGCAGGGCGTTGCACGTCGGTTCTTCGTTATTTTCTCCTTTGAACCTGACGCCGGCTCGAAGAAGAACCCTTCGTTTGACCAGATTCGCTGGTCACTGATGCAGCAGGCAGAAAACATCTCTCGGAGCCTTCTTTCCTGCGGCAACACGCTGATAAGCAACGACTCCGACGAGTGGGTACAGTCAGTGCTTTATCTCATCTTTTCCCGCAGCAAAAGCGAGACCATGACACTCCAAAAGCGCAAGGCAGACGTCCTTGCGAACTACGCAGACACCTACTTCACAGAGATGGAAGATATGGACGAGGACTCCCTTGTTATCCCCGTCAACGACCTGATTGCTCCTGAGTACATTGACCCCAGCATCTCCCCTACCAGCATCCGCATTGATGGTCTCTATTATATGTTCTGCTACCTGCCCTCTGAGGCATATCCCACGAGGGCTTACAGCGGATGGATGCAGTTGCTTATCAATCTGTTTGCCGGTGTTGACCTCGACATCTACATCAAGAAAGAAAATACAGAGGTCATGTCACGGTATCTGCAGAACTTCCTCCGCATCAACGATGGTCGTCTGTATGCGGCACGAGATACGGATATCGGCTATGAAGGAATGGCTGAGGCCAGCACCTCAGGCCGATATTTGAAGCAGGGACTTGCAAGCGGCGACGAGTTCTGCTGGCTTTCAACCCTGCTGACTATCACAGCACATTCCGAGAAGGAACTCCAGTGGAAGTGGAAGGAAATTCGTGCTCTGTGTGTCCAAAACGACATGGTCATCAAGCAGTACAAGTTCCATCAGATTGATGGTCTCCTTTCCACTCTGCCGGTCTGCCGGATGCCCGATGACCTTTACAAAAAGACTCGTCGTAATTGCCTTGCATCCGACCTTGCCGCTGGTTATCCATTCTGTTCCTTCGAGCTTTATGACAAGGGCGGAATCATGCTGGGTGAGAACTCCAGCAATCAGTCTTTGGTGTTTATCAACCCCTTTGACCGTAACATCTACGTCAACGGAAACATGGTGTGGGTTGGAACTTCAGGTGCCGGCAAGACCTTCGCCGCGATGACGATGGCGCTCCGCCTCCGCTACCAGAATACACAGACGTTCACCATTGCCCCGTACAAGGGCTACGAGTTCGAGAGAGCCTGCGACGCTATCGGCGGACAGTTCATCCGCATCGAACCGGGCTCTCCGCAGAACATCAACATCATGGAAATCCGGCAGAGAAACACTGACTCCGAGGACAAGATTCGTGGTCAGCGGCGGTCTCAGACCTCTACTCTGTCGAAGAAAATCCAGACACTCCACGCCTTCATTTCAATTATCCTGCAGGACATCACACACGAAGAACGGCACCTGCTGGACGAGGCGCTTATCCGCACCTACGCGAGCTTCGGTATCACCACGGATAACGATTCCCTGTGGGACCCGCAGAACCCCGGCCACTATCGGGAGATGCCCGTGTTGGGCGACCTGTATGCCCAACTGGAGAAGGGCGGCCCCGCAGCGAAGCGGCTGCGCGACTGCCTGAGCCGTTTCGTTATCGGCTCTGCAAAGTCCTTCAATCAGCCCACGAATGTGGAGCTGACCAACAAGTTCATCGTTATCGACGTGTCCAACTTGACGAAGGAAATGCTGCCTCTCGGAATGTTCATCGCCTTTGATTTCGTTATGGACCGCGTAAAGGAAGACCGTACGGAACGTAAGGCAGTTATGCTCGATGAGGCGTGGCGTCTGCTGGGGCGTACAGCGTCTCAGCAGGCCGCTGAGTTCGTTGTCGAGGGCTTCCGTACGGCACGTGGTATGAACGCTATCTTCATTGCTCTGTCTCAAAACTCCAACGACTTCTTTGCCTCGGATTACGGTAAGGAAATCACCAACACAGCGAAGTTCAAGGTGCTGATGAAGGTCGAGCCGGAAGAAATCGCACTGGCGAAAGAGACCATGCACCTCACAGAGAGTGAGTGTAAACAGGTCAAGCGTTTTGAGCGTGGCGACGGTCTGTTGATGGCAAATGCCAACCACGTTGCAATCCACATTGTAGCCTCGGAAACGGAACACGATTTGCTCAGTACCGACGAGCAGGACCTCATCCGTATCCAAGAGAAAAATATGCAGAAGAAGCAGTAGCGCGAGGGTATCCCTCGCCTACTCCTCCCTCTGAGAAAGGAAGTAACAAAGCATGAAGTATCTTCGTCTTTACGACAATCTCTCACTTATTTTCAATATCTGCGGAGCTATCACACAGGAGCAGGCAGTTCGTTTCTTCGGCGATAAGGAGACCGAGGATAACATCCGCTACTACCTCAAGAAGCTCTCCAGAGAGAGTCTCGTTTTCTACGATGAGAAGGCTGACACTCTGTACTGGAAGGGGGCTGGCGGTGAGAGCAAGGATACCCTGAAGCGTCGCCTCTATGCGTTTTGGGTCGTGGTTGCTGTAGGTAGCGACAACCTCCGCGAGATTGATGTGGCGACCTATCCGTCGCAGCTTTTCTTCATCACCAACGATGGAAAGGCCTTCGATGTTACCTACGTGAAGGCACGTGTTGACGCACAGCTCGCAATGCGCGAGCGCAACATCAGCTTCGTGGAAGGCTACGCAGATGAAATCAATCACGTCGCTGTTATCCGCAGTCCGAAGGAAGCGGAAGAGTTCCACTTGAAGGAATACGGTTTCGATACCTACTGCATTTACGACAGCGACCACGTACCGCATTACACCTCTCTCCGCGACAATGTGAGCGCATAAGGAGCAGCCAATGTGTGACGCATTTTACGACATCGAGGACTTCAAAAAAGACCTGCGCGAAGCCTGTGCAAAGCTAAAAGCGCTGCATGGCATCTGCGAAGCTGCGCTCCTTCACGTCGAAGATTTGGAGGAATTCAGCTATAAGAAATGGGCAGAAGATGAGGTCCTACAAGACCTTATTCAAAGCAGTTTCAATGAAGTTAGAGCATCATATTGTAGAAGAATTTATGCCTCTTTTGCAGCACTTAATCGCTTCTATTTTCGTTCAAACGCACTTGGCAGTATCAACCCCGGCAACAAAGATGCGAAGCAAAGCTACGATGAAATTCACGCGAATAGTGGCGAGTTTTATGCGTTCACTGATGGCAATTCCATCTACGTGAAGACACCAATGATTCCATCTATTTGGGTAAAAAGGAACACACTCAAAAAGTATGGAAGTCCGGCGTTTATCTATACAGAATTTCTTAAATTTGCCGTCCGCGACACCCTTTCTGCGATAGCGGAACAGCTACCAACATTAGGTGAGAAGACTATCAATTATCTTTTCGTTTACAATGACCGAAGCAACAACATTGCGGATGCCGATAACCATGATTGTAAGTCTGTGACCGATTCAATCTGTATGTTTACCCTTGGTGGCGATACTGGAATGACGACCGATTTTGTCTACGCAACGACCGTCGTGCCGGCTGAAGAGCTCCCCGAAGGTACGTATATCGCAGTAGTACCTGAGCGAAAACACTACCTCGGCGAAGCAGAGATACTTTCCGCTTTTCAAAAGCAACTTCGCACCAACCAAAACACCCCCTCAAAATTTCAAGGTAGTGTATAGGTTTCATCGGACAAGCGGCAAGGCTTTGAAAAATCGAACATTGTTGCTGTTTCAGCAAGGGGAAAACTTTACCCTCAGAAATTTACGTTAGAAACTATCCACCCCACAACAACGCAAAAACCAACCAAGCAAAATAGGTTAATCGAAAAAGTCGCTTGCAACAAGAAAAGTCGGTTCCGGTGAGCACCATCGAAAGAACAGGGGACTAAGTTAGTATTCGGTTTATGACAGTTGAGGTAAAGGCTTGCTCTATATTATCCAAAAGAACAAATAACACGGCAATCGTTCCGGTAAGCACCACGATAGAAAGAGGCACCAAGACACAATCTCACTCGGCTCAAACTGAGGACTCAACTCTCTTAGATAGCTTAAAGCCATGGAAAGAAAAAGAGTGAACAACTTTGCCGACTCGCTGTTTAAGTCGTACACGAACTTAACTTGTCAAGAAAGCAAAACATTGCGGCTGCTTCTCACCAAAACAAAACTCAACTCCAAGGCAGTTTTAATTCTCAATCTGTCCTCGAAAATTAAGGTTGATACTTTCAAAGAGTTTAACCCCATGTCTCAATAGCTATCGTATTCCACTCCCCAGACTTTCCTTTCGACTTTGCAATCCAAACCGGCGTTCAGAAAGGAACCAAAAAACACATCCGCATCAATCGTGGCCGTGTAATGGTCATGGTGCTTGGCTCTTATTTGCCAAAAGGCATTCAACCTAAAGACGATGATGTTTCAATGCGATGGGGCGAAAAGAACTGAATGAGACAGCAAAATAAAATCTCATCGAGATAGCTGAACAACTCAATTCCGTGCGAAGCGCGGGTAGATGGCAACAGCGAAGCTGGGAGTGTTTGTTCATCCGGTGCCGCTTCGAGAGAAAACAGAAATCCAACAGGAGGTGTCAAGGGAATTATGGCTCAACCGATTTTGAAAGCAAAAGTTCTATATGATGTCTCACTTGGACTGTCAACTCCACGGAACGTTCTGAGCGTTTTAAGCTCATCTCCCAGTAATGTCTATCGCATCCTCCGTGAATATGAAGAAGATGGACTCATTCGTATGCGTACTTTCACCATCGAGAAGCGTGGACGGAAGTTGATTCGGAAATATTACGTTATCACAAAGAAGGGCGTTGAAAAACTTCTGACGGATTATCTTGAATTCTATCCTTGGCTTTCCGGCTATGAGATTGATTGTGCCACCCGCATTCCTTTGACTGGCGGAGCGGTCATTAAGCCTGAAAGACGAAACCGTCTGATGAAGATGGCCGTGTCCACGGTGATGATGAATGAGGTTATTGGGCCTGTCGCTCCGGTTCTCGTCGAAGGAAAAGATATCGAGAAGAATACTTGGTATGGATTTCTGAAAAACAACTGGGGCGAAGAGTATACTGGCGAAGCGCATTTTTTGGACAGCGTTTCTGTAAAGAAAATGTTTATAGCCGATGATGAGGACGCACCCAACGATGTTATATCGGATAGGTACACGGGAATCTTATTTGGCATCCATAACCGAGCCCTTGTTTATGTACCGGCGAATGAGGGAATGACATGGCGCGAAGGCCGCGTGCATCGAGAAATCCAGACAATGAACTCTGTCTGTGGCACTCTCCACTCCCCTCTCCGTGGTTCAAACGGAATCATCCTCATTCCAAACGTGAAAGAGTTCAAAGATTTGTACTTTGATGCACAGGGAGTGCGAGGGACAGAAGGTGTTGGAAAACTGGGAAGTCAGATGGACCATCTGTGGCTTGTCCCAACGACCTATATCGGCCTTGGTCAGTTAAAGCGAATCGCATATGAGGATTTGACTGCGAAGCGTGACGAAGTGATTGAGTCCGCTGTGGAAAACGTTGGACTTCTTCGCAATAAGAACTCTGTGTTTCCGCTTATGGACTCGGAAGGCAGATGGTATGCGTATGGAGCTGACTTGGACATCTGTGTAGTACAGCAGATGAAGATTTATCAGGGCAGAAAACCGGATATGAAAATTGGCATCGTCTGCTATCAGTGGCAGACCGCGTACTATGACCAACTGTTTGAGGATGTCCGGTATCTGATTTTGCAGTAGCGGTTTGATGGCGATGTGCAGCGTGTTGTTTCAAATCTGCGCTGTTCAGTCAACAAAAAAGACCGCGAAGCGGAGAGATGGCAGATGGCTGCCCCAACGAAGTAAAAAAAGGAGATGATGAACTTGAGTGAAACAAAGAGAGCAACACTTAATGGCGTTGTTGTTCGTGATATTATCCGCTTGTATCTCGAAGAGCACCCAACAGTCTCGCAGGCTGATATTGCAAGAGGTCTTGGTATTGAACCGACCGCGCTCTCTCGTTTTCTCCGGATGAGCCGAGTGAGTCCAAAATTGGACTGGGAGCCTTACATCAAAAAGCTGAGTGAGGACATCGACTATTGGGCTTATGTAGAGAGAACGACCAAAGTACGTGAGTTGCTGAATGAACAACAGCAGAAATCTGTGAATGCTGAATTCATCGCGGCTCTGTGCAGGAAGTATTCTGTCGAGGAAATCATTCCTGAGTCAATGCGGAAGCGCAATCCATCGCATCCGTACTATCTGGCGCACGCAGAGGGAGGCGCAGATATCAGCATTGTCAATCCCGCTGACGTGAACGAGTCATGGAACTTCATCTACTGTCGTGGAAAGGTGAACATCGGAAACGGAGACTTTCTGAGGTTCACGATGTTCAGTCCCGAATGTTCCAAGTCTCATCTCATTCTGGTGACAAAGAGCGAGGAAACTTTCGAAGACGCAACTGAACTGATGCGTATTGGAAAGGCATATGGAGACGGCGTTATGTCTGGGTCTGTACTGTTACTGAAAGATGGGACTATTGCACGGGAATATACACACGGAGACTTGGCGCTTTACCGTCTCTCCTCTACAGCTTGCGTAGAGGGTGGAAAGGCTACGCGGTCTATCGTCCCCCCTGCTAAGTGATGTCTTCAGGCACAGGATGGGGACAGGCTCGCGGCGGGTTGGTCGGTTCGGCAACCTGACACATCCTGCGTGGCCGTGGCTCTGGTGGTTCGATTCTCCACAGTGGCTTCGGTTCTCTGCCTTTCTGCGCTGGGAAAAAACGCAATACTCCATCTCGGATGTGCGAGCCGGAACGAAGACGATGTCGATGGTGAGCATCTCTGCTGATGAGCAATGGCTGCAACGCTTGGACTGCAACGCTGGTAGCAAATTAAGGCGTATGAAACTGAGGTGCAATTCTCCATCAACTCACGACATTCTTCGACAATCCCTGTCTCCACATCGCGTGGAAAACAAATCTCAATTCAGAAAGTGAGGGCTTCTCAATATGGATATGGTTTGCAAGTGCGGCAGCACAAAATTCTTCACGAAAGCAAATGGTACACAGACCGGCCTGTACTGCGCCGAATGTGGCAAATGGCAGAAGTGGCTCGGCAAGAGTGAAGTCCGAGTTTTTGAGCATCAGGCCGACGACCTCTATGGACGTTTGCTTCGGCGCATCAACGAGAGCGCTATCAAGGTCTCTACCGTGCGTACGCCGCATCAGTATATGTCAGCCGTCGGAACCAAGGAGCTGGACCGCATCCTGAAAGAAGAGTTCGGTATCCAGCCAAAGGATGGTGTGACATGAGAGACTATGATTTTGACCGCAAGGTCTTTGATAATCACTGGGCCTTTCCTTTCACAGTCCTGCAGTACATATTCCTCATCGGCTTTGTCCTGATGTGTATTGCTGTGGCGCTGGGCGCCATGACTGACCTACATATCACAGTCCCAACATTTGTGGTGTGGCTGCTGTGCATTTCGTTTGTGGGATTCCCTATTGTCACCATCGTGAAAGTTGGATACAGCCGGCTGCTCCGCTGGAGCGAACTGAAGGAGCGTGATGGTCGCATCTGCTTTGACCGCGTGGTACAGGCTGAGTATACGGCTGCCGGTCGTTCTGAGGAGTACAACATCTACGAAGTCCGCAAGCTCACAAGAACAAGGATGACCAGACGTTATCTCATCATCGAAGGTGATATCCGAAGAGCTGTCGTCAGCTTCGATGAGAAGATGGTCTTCAGTGAAATCATCAGCTCCGTCAAAATCCCGCGAGCCTATGAGGACATGGAACAGCTCGCAAATCTGAAACAGTAAGAACTCGGCATCGCCGATTCTCAATAATTTCAACAGGAGGACAACCCTATGAAGAAAATTATCAAAATCGCACTGGTGGCTGGCGCCGCCTGCCTCGCCGGAAAGCTGCTGCTGTCTGCTGTCGCTCCCAAAATCGACGTGACCGTGGTGGCCGACCGCTGGGACCCCGACCCCGATACCGGCAAGGACGAAGACGACGCACCTGTGGATTCCGCCGAGCAGAATGCAGCGCCGGAGCCGGAGGCAGAGACGTCCGTGAGCGAGGAGCCTGCCCCTGCACCTGAGTCCGGCGAAGTCTGCGAAGCGGATGCAGCCGAAGGTGACGTCGCACATCCCGCTGACGCTGATGCGCCTGCGGATGCCGAGCCTGCGGAAGAAGCGCCCAAGGCTGAAGCACGTGCTTCCCGTCGGCAGAACAAGGCCAAGGCAGCCAAGGAGAACGCTGACGCCGAGTAAGGGCGGAAAGACGTTAAAATAAGTCATAGAACGGAGGTGGCAGAGCCGTGGACGAACAGTTCATATTCGCAAATCCCCATTGCTACATAGAGGAGCAGAATGTGAGTGGTCGCAAGCTCTACTGCCTCCGCGAAAAAGCAACCAATCGCATCGTCATCATCAACACGATGACGGACAAGGAAGCCAAGGACATCTCAAACTATCTACGTGAGGCTATTGCCATGCGTGATATTTGTCCAGCGTTCTTTACGCCGGATAATGGAGACGAGTTCTTGGAAATTGAGGGACGTGTATGTTGGCAAGATGATACGCAAATCATCTTCCGCTACGATGCATTTTTGAAGCTATATTTGTGAGCCTATGAGCTCGCATTGAGGGTGAATGCCAAAATAGTTGGCGATAGATTGACCAGAGAGGAATATCAAGGTGATAAACATGACCAGAAAAGGACTGAACAATTCCAAAATCAAGCACGTTACCATGCCGGACGTGACCGGTGACGATAAAATCATCAATGCGCTCTGCGCGAGGCCTTTGGCCTATAACAGCGCGTTCATGACACAGGTTTACCTGTGGCTGGAAGATACCGGTAAGGAAGCCTGTGAACGCCGCGTAGCGTTCCATCTGCCCGAAGTCCATGAGCCCCGGCAGAAGAAGCAGACCGGTAACGTGCTGAAGTTCGAGCTGCCGCAGAAAGCACAGGATAGACAGCGCCAGTTCTTCTCCATCATGGATGTCGCTGACAACATCATCTCAAGGGAGTCTATGGAACCGTTCATGTCTCTGGACGGTGGCAACTATGTTCCCTACCGCATCGTCTCCGGTCATGTCTTCAAAGAGGACAAGGACTCCATCACCTATGAGGTGGATGAGGCGCTGGTCATCTATGGCCTCGACCGTCTTTACCGTTGGCTCTGTGTCCCCGTCGGTGTGCTGCTGCAGGAAGCAGAGAAGCCCGACACCATGGACGACGACTTCTATCATGTGGTCTACATGGCTGACTCAGAAGATTTGGAGGCACGCCATATCTTCGACTACGAAAATATAGGCGGCATCCCCATGAGCGAGACCATCTGTGAAGATGACGACGGAACATTCTATGACCTTGAAGCTATGCTGGGTTTCCTGCTGGACGAGGTTATCGGCGATGACTACGACGACGATGATGATGACGAGGATGACGAGGAGGACGGCGCCGAAAGCGAATACAATCCGTTCGACCCTGCCGATGCCATGGACTCCATTGCCATTCCTTGCACGCTGTGTGTCGAAAAGGACAGCGATGGGAATAAGCAAATCGTTTTGAGAGACGAAGATGACGGCACACACATCAAGGTCTTTGATACCGAAGATACCAACAGTCCCCTGTTCCCTGTTTCCGAAAAGCGGTCTGCCGGTTTCCTCTCTATGCTGAATGACATTTGCGATGAGCGTGAGCTGTTCCTGCCCGACCTTTTCAAGAAGAAGGGCGATGTGTTATTCATCGTGTTTACCCCCGAAGAGTACGTCAAAGAAATTTCTGATGACGACGGCGTTCGTGTTGAGACTGTTGAAGTCCATGTCCCCGTGGATGCTGACCTCTGCTTCGCTGTCTATACCCGCCAGCAGTGGGACGAAGCTAAGGAGGCTGCAGGTCACGGGAAGGAAGGATGGCACCTGTAAGGAGTCACGTCTCATGTTGTGGGTTCGGAAACCGGCGTTGGGTTTTACTCGCTTCGCTTGTTTCTGACCTGCAACGGGATGCGGTTCCCTTCATCCGTGCCTCCTGTGAGCTTGCTCATGGGTTTTGCAGTGCGCGGCTGGTGTCCCATCATGGCCGGCAGCCTTCAGGACGCGCCTGCGGACTCTGAGACGGATTTCAGGTAGGAGTGACAGGCATCGCTTCGCAGCGGAGCCTCGTCCTCTACCTGAGATACCTGCTCCTTCAGCCAGCACCCCTGCACAACCGCGCCACATGGATGGGCGCACGACAGCCCAAGCCACACGCTCACTTTACCCAAAGTAAATCTTTTCAACAAGGAGAATCTCATATGGAAAAAGAAGTTCAGGCAAATAAATTATCTGAACTCCGTAGCAGGTGGGCATCAATGCTTTCGAAATGCCCGCCAAAAGAACTGCTCGATATTGAGGGAGATGTAAGTGACCGCGCCAATAGAGATAATATCGTTTACGTTTACAGTTCTGATACCGATGCTGGTGACATTGTAGCTGGAGGCGCAAGGCGGGCAAAGGGTTCGCTTCTGTTTAGACACTTCGTTTTCTTTGAAAAGGAAAAATCAGGTCGAGAGCGTGAGCGCATGATAGATGGAGGATGTGTCGCATTGTGCTGGGGCGTGTTTAGTCGGCTGTATGTCGGCAGTGCGTGTGACTTCAACCTGTGCGAAAACACCTTCGTCAATCCAGATACGAGACCCATCCCGTTGTCAGAAGAAGAGAAAGCTCAAAGGCAAAACGCCAGAGCGGTTGCAAGTTCAGAAGGACGCTTCGTTATCTTTTCGCCAAAGCGCGACTTCGAGAATTTCCGTGATGACCCTTGGCTTAGATGCAATGTTGAGCATGAGATGTTCGAAGTGTTCAATGCTGAGGGACGGCGCGTTGGAAAAGGTGCGGTATTCAACGCAGAATCTATTTACAGCACCAGTAAGAATATAAGGCCGTGTTCATCAGTGTTGTCGTTTACGACGAATGAGTACAACCCCGTTCCACCTTTGTATTGGGCCGACAGACTTGATGGTAAAAGTTTGGAGGACAGGAAAAGGCTGCGGTACATGAAGGAGAGAATGAGAAAAGACCGCGTAATTGTTCTTGCCTACACGCCAACCTTCTGCGGAGATTTTGAGGCATTCGGATATGCCTCAGTCCAAGAAGACCTTCCACAAAAAAGCGAGGCTGACGAATGTGGGGCCGATGTTATCAAGGGGTATCTGTTTACACCACTTGGGTTCATCCCCACATCAGAGGGCGCTCCGGCCTGTCCTATGGAACCTTTATCATGTTCGTTGTGCAAATCATGTCCGATGTGGAAACTCGCAGTAGAACTCTATCCTAAAATCACCGTTGAGTATCGGCCACGTTTTAAGGGCGACTCCAAAGAGCCGGTATGGGTGCTCTCTACCGATGCGCCACATGGCGAGTTCATGGCGTATACAGCATCCGGAGAACCGTATTGTCGCTGCATCACGTTGTATGCGAACGCCTTTTGGGGCAACGGAGATGATGATTGATTTGACTCCTCCCACCCCTTACGGAGTGGGCTTGCGGCGGAGGGGCGGCCTGCGGCGAAGCACAGCTCTACGATGCCCTACCTGAAAAGATAGGCAGAAAAAGCGCACTGCAAGCGCCACGTGTTGGACGCAGGATGCCGTCTCAAGCAAGTTACCGGCAAATTAAACGTCGAACATACTTCCCTGCAAAACGCCCGCATACGCCCTCAAAACAGCACTACGAGCGCTTCGAGAGCCGTTCATAGCAAATTGCCGGCAAGTTAAATTCCCAAGCACAACCATCCCCACAACACACGTCCACATCTTTGAGGAGAGATAGGAAACATGGAAGAGAAGAAAATCGAAATCACCCGCAAATACCTCGCACAACGCGAAAAGCTCCCCCTGCACTTCGGGCTGAGTATCGCAGCCTTTCTCGGCTGTATCCTCGGATTCTCTTTGCTGTATTGGTACAGCAAAGGCAAGGAGCTTTTTTACTCCATGCACATGGAGACCATCGGAGTTGTATCTGTTGGTCTTGTCATCGCCTTCATTGCACCTTTCTGCGTTGGTGCTATCGTGAAAACTGGCGCAAGGCTTCATGAGATTATGAGAGGGCGTGTCAAGGTGGATAAGCTCACTGTCACGGAAGTGGAGGAGCTGGAAAACGAGCGTTTCCGCATTACGCTGCGGACGGATGGGGCTGATGCTATCCCCTATGCTGTCTATGGCAGCCCCAGCACATTGGAGGATGCCCGTGCCGGTGAGAAGGCTTATGTGGTCTATGTAGGGAACGGAACACGCTCTTCCAAGCCGGCACTTATCGGCCATGTGGACAGGTTCTATGTGCAGGGCGGAACAAAGTACCTGTAGAACGCAGCAACTACATGAGCAAAATATTTTGTCAAGTTCCAAATTCGTAATCACGACCGCACACAACGGCTGAAAGCGTGATACACTCGAACAAATAGGCGCAGCGTGCGGAAATTTGTTCGATTTTTGTTCGTGTTCGACTTGACAAAATATCAAACTGTGGTAGTATAGAACTATAGGGCGCGGGTGCTTTTGCCGTGATGAGATTTGGACCATTTCTTTTGCCAAAAAAGACTGCAACACCCTCCGTTGTGATATGTTCCGTAACCATAAGTTCAATGTGCCATTGAAAAAAGTTTCGCAAGTATCGTCTTTCTACCCGCGCCCCCTCCTCTCTCAGTGCCACGGGAATACCGCCCCCGTGCTTCCGTTGTCTCCCCAGTGGACGAATGGCTGGATGCCACACTGCAGAGTTTTGGAGGATTCACCTTTCAAAAAAAATATTGTGCCTTTTTCAACCTGCGGCCACGGGCATAGGCTTCAAATTCCCCCTCTGCTCTTCCCCTTTCCCCAAAGGGCCGCCGCAGGCTGTCCTTTCACTTGGCTTCGGCGGTGCTGCAGGTTCATACCTCGCCTGCACTTATCGGCAACACCCCTTACGCCGATGCGAATGGTCTGAGTACCACGCCGCCGAAGCCCTTTCAGTAGTAACGGGACGACCGCAGGTTGAAAAGGGCATGATATAGCTCTCTCTTGTGGCTCTCACGAGCCGTGGACGGCAAGGAAGGGCTTGCATGATGTCCTTGCTCCTATAATTGAAGAAAGGAGGAAAAACTTTATGAAGAAACACATCAAGTTCAAGCACATCATCGTGGGCTGTATGATGGCCGCTATTCTGGCGGTCCCTGTTATGGCCTTCGCTGCGCCTAACGCAAGTGACGCGGCTGCCGCTGATACGCCCGCTGTGACCGAGCAGGCTCCGGATATCGCCGATAGCGCGACTATCCCCGATGCCGCTCCTGCGGACGACGTTCAGGCCGAGGCTCCTACCGGTGGTAATGTTGAGCAGCCCACTGAGGCTGACGGCAACACTGCACTCGACCCCGCTGTGGGCGGCGAGACCGGTGAGACCGGCGATACGGATACCGATGCTGATGTTCAGCCTGCTGATGGCGAAACCACTGATGATACCGCCGCTACTGGCTCCAGCACCCCCGTGTACTACTACATCGTGGGCGGCTGCGTCGTGGCTCTCGGTATCGGCTTCTATATCGCTCTGTCACTGAAGCAGAAGCGCCGTTAATCGAAGCTACCAAATTTATCGGCAAGGCCGCCGCAACAAGTTTCCCCGATAAGGTGAAGAACAGTTGCGGCGGCTTTTTCCCCGGCAAAATTAAAACGGAGAGATGGCTGAGTGGTCGAAAGCACCGGCCTTGAAATCCGGCGATGTTAAAAGCATCCGTGGGTTCGAATCCCACTCTCTCCGCCACAAAAACGAGTACGGACGGTATAACCGGAATTTACGCCTGTGGAGATGCACGGTCATCGTGGAAGCAGGAATACCCTGTTGGCTGGTCAATCATGTGAGAGATGATACCGGCACCTTAGGGGACCTGAATATGCCTGTGACGGGTATACAAAGCCCTGAGACAACAGGGGTGTATACCCGGATGGCCTGCCGCACATTCACATGGTGCGGCATATAAGACCCTGAAACAGCAGAGTTGTATACCTGTTTTGTCAAGACCGGCAATACCCGGCCCTGCGTATAACCCCCAAAAAATAACAGGGTTATATACCTATCCGAAGCCTTGAACTGTTGGACAATCCCCAGAATTGAAAAGTGTGCAATCATTGCACACTTTTCTGGGACAAACAAAACGAAAAGAAAGGACAAAGAGATATGAACACACGAGACAGACAAGATGAGCTGCGCTACTATGCCGGCTTTATCTTCGCACACCACAAAATCTGTAGTCGCTATCAGCCGGACGCATCCGGCACGACGGTAGAGTACACGGATACCGACGGCCAGAAATTCGACATCCTCGCGGCTTGTGAGGACGAAGAGCGCTACGAAGGTATGCTGGATACCCTGTTGGGCAGCAAAATGGCAAAAGCCAAGGTCACAGAGCGCTACGCACGCACACTAAAACGACTCAGACAAAAAGGTTTCTGTCACGAGAGAAACGTGGTCGAGCTGAGAAGAGCATTCAGTGCCAGAAAGCACTATGCTCTCAACGCCGCTACGCTGTGGAACACCGTCATGCTGGTCGGTGAGAATGAAAACATCCATATCACAGACGAGATGTGGTACGAGTGCTTCGACAGACTCCTTATCGTTAAGGACTGGAAGCTGCTGAAAGAACAGGACAGGTCGATTATACACTTCTGCATCGACAATATGTATCTCATATATATGTTCATGGACGATGTTCTCGCACAGGCTGTGACGGAGATGCGTTTTAACGATGCGATGAAGAACCTTTGTAATGAGAAGCACCTGTTCACAAAGGATGAATGCCGGCAGCTCACGCAGAAGACCTGCGAAAAGCTCACCGAGGAGATAAACGACTTCTACGCTGAACAGCGTAAGGAGTTCGAGGCTGGAAAAGCCGCGATAGAGTTCCTGTCGAGCGAGGGCGAACGGCTGGCAAAAGAGCTGTCGGCACTCAGGCGCGAGAACAAGGCGCTGGAGAAGGAGTGCTACCAGCTCCGCAAGGAAAACGGTACGCTTGGTGAGGAGCTGGCGCGGGCTGCTGCGGCGGGGTACGACGATACGCCAACTCCCCTACCTGAGCCGGAAGACCTGCCGGAAGATGTTGTGGAGGACGTTGAGGACACCGAGGTTCCCAATATTGATGACCTCCCCACCCTGCCTCAGACCGGCATCCTGTTCGTGGGCGGACACCCAAACTTCCTCAAGAAGCTCAAGGAGCGTTATCCCAACTGGTCGTATATCGTAAGCAAGAACGCACCGGAGAGAATGAAGCAGTACGATAAGCTGACGATGTGTTTCATCTACAGCGAGCACATGGGACATCCTCTCTATAACGGTGTCATCAATGAACTCCGTAGCTGCGATACGCCTTACAGCTACATAAGAGGAACCAATCTGGAGCGTGTCATTAGAGAGATGCGTCTGGACTATGCCGAAGCATACAAAAACAATGAGGAGGACGAAACACATGATTGAGCTGTTTTCTACTGAGACTAAGCCGGTCTACATCGGCTATAACAAACTGGCTGCTGATGTTGCAGAGGCGACCACAGATGCGTTGACCGGTGCGGACTACATTGCGCTGCAGGCCACCATCAAGTACCTTTGGTTCATGGTTATCCTGCTGGCGGTCGTCGCACTGCTCGCATTGGTGGTGGCGGTCATCGCCAAAGGACGCGCAGACAGGCTGGACAGGCAACTCAACGGAACACGGCGTGGTTTTGAAAGCCGCATCGACGACTTTGAGGATAATTACGATGACGACGGATATGGTGATGACGATGATGATGAGGAGGAGGATGGTGGCTGTGATTACTGATATTACGGTCGGTGTCCTGTCGCTGGTGAAAGCCTTCGGCGTCGTGTTCTTTTTGCTGTGCCTCCTGTGCGTTATCATCCTGTCTATCTTTGCATTGGTGGACAGGCACAGTCGGAGCAAAACCACGGGTAAACTCATGAGCAAGGTCGGCGAACTGACAGGGATGCCTTCGGATGATATTGATGTAGAACAGAGTCGGGAAGACTACGGCCCTATGGTTCTGAGTCTTGTCGCTCTCCCCGCCATGCTGCTGGCCGCATCCGGTATGGTGTATCTCATCCTATCTCTGCTGGGCGCCATCGGAAACTGAATTGTTGGCTGTATTCATTGCGCTGTTGGTCATCATCGCCTTTGCAGCGTTTATCAATAAGACCTGAGAAGAGAGCATAATGTCTGATAATAAGCGTCACTTTGCAATCATCATCTTCGCCTTGGTTGCTATACTCCGCTGCGTGGTCGGTATCGTCTACTATGCCGAACGGATTTGGGCCTTCGCTGCGGAAGGTGTCAGCGAAAGTGTGTTGGCGCCGGCCAATGCGGTCGCTGCAGTTTTATTCATGCTGGCGGCAATCTGGCTCACGGTGGTCGAATACAGGGATATGAAGCAGAATCGCACACAAAAACAGTAGCGCAAATTTGTTCGCTTTTGCACTTGCCAAAATGTTCGGTCGGTGTTATAGTAGAGATGTAGCAAAAAATGACAAGTCCAGCTCATGCTATTTTCTTTTTTGAGCGTAAACTTGCCAAAATATCGAAACCATGTAATAGTTGGAGCAAGGAGTGAGAGAGTTGAATCTTAAAGAGTGGACGGGCAGCAAGGTGGTATCCGTCGTGATGCTGACTCTTACAGCCGCTATTGTGCTGGCACTGGATGCCGTGGTACTTTTTATCGGCTTCGGCGATGGCAACATCGCCAACCTCGACCAGATGGATTTCGCCGCCATCAGGGGGCTGTTTTCCAGTCTGGTTGCCGGCGGTGTCGGCAAAGGACTCTCCATCTTCTCTTGGGTCTGTGTGGCACTGGCTGCCATCTGTATCCTTGGCGTTATCCGTCGGTTCTGCCCCTTCTTCTTCAATTCAATGAAGGTCGTTCGAGGTTGGATGACCTACGGCCAACTCAAGAAGGTTGTCCGCACTGAGGTCTTCGGTGAACCTATCGAGTTTGAAGATATGCTGGGTGGCGACTTTGGCGTACTGGTCGGCTCCCCTGAAAACTGGGCAAACGACAATGATGTCCGCTGGCTCTGCTTCTTCACCAAGGGCGAGCTGTCATTGGCGGAGAATAATGCCGCCTGTCGTCCGGTCTGTATCCCCTCTCGTTTCGTCCGTTATCTAAACCTCAAGCAGATGAAGGTATCCGACGGGCAGCTCAAAATGTATCGACCCGTCACCGCCTTCGAGCTTGTTCTCTTCGATGGCCGTGCTATCACGGTTGGCTTTGCCAAGCCGGAAGCGGTCTCAGCTCTCAAATATGAGGTCATGTCGATGCTTCCCAATGCGGAGTGCGTCGAGGATGGAAGCATCGGGCGCCGTGAGTACCGCAAACTCCGTTGGGAGTTCAATAAAAAGTATAGCTTCCGTATCAATGCATTCAGGAGCGATTTCCTGAGTTGACTTTTTCCTGTTTTTTTGCATTCTCGAACTTGTCAAAATGTCATGTTCGTGTAAATGTAGAGCATAAAAAGAAAGAAGTTACACAGTAAGAAAGGAGAGTAAATCGCATGAACACAAACACAAACTTGGTTCACGTCATCGCCATTGACGACAGTGGCGGCGTGGTCGTCTCGGAGGACAAGACCGTGCTTGTACGCGAGCTGGTGCGGCACTACACCCCGACGTGGCAAGGTAAGGCCGATGCCTGCCGGAACGCCGGCGCACACTACAGCTTGCTGCAGGACGTGTCCGCACTGCTGAACTCCCTCGGCATCGAGCACTGCGTCTTCGTGGACAATACGGAGTTGGTGGTGCTGGGGCCGGCCTACGCAGAGTCTTACGGTGAGCCGCCTGAGCCCTACGACAACGCCCCGCCTGAGGACGGACCTCCCGACGAACGCGATACGCCGGAAGGTGGTGATGAGGCATGAGGCCCTTTGAGCCGTATCCCTACGATTCCAAACCTCGCAACTACGACAAATCGCCTTGGAGCTACCGCGTCATTGATGATGTTTTCGTGGAGCTGGCAAACGCCATTGTAAAACAGGCCGCAGCCGACTACATGGCAGCTCTGAGGCTGATGGTCAAACGAGACCCCTTGGATAACAGCTATATCTCGGCACTGAAGAAGAAACAGGACGCTGAAGACTTCTTCAATTCCCTTTGGTTCGCGGAATTGACCACCTATGACCCCAAGACACTCGTTATTCAGCTCCGTGCGACGGTCAAGGTAGACCTGATGGAACGCGAGCGTGAACAGCGGCGGAGGTCCGCATAAACAAACCTCAGATTATTTAATACATTCTAAAATTTCAATCCAGATATAAGAGGTAAATTTATCAACTCCCCAAGGAGGGAAACAACATGGTAGAGAATAACACCACCCAGAACGTTGAGACCAACACCGAAAAGAATATTCCGACTCGTGAGAAGGTCTACAACTTCATCTGCGAGTTCATCCAGCAGAACAGCATTTCACCTTCTATCCGTGATATTGCTGCAGGCGTTGGTCTGAACTCCCCCTCTACGGTGGCGTCGCACCTCAAGCGTCTGGAAGCCGAAGGACGTATCACCCATCTCAAGGGTGCAAGCCGCAGCCTCATTGTAGTCGGCAAGCCCACGCCTGTGGCAACCGAACCGACCTCTGAGGACGAGCGCACGGAGCGTCCTTCGTATATGCCCCCTGTGGGGCACTGGGAGTTCATCAACGACTACGAAGCTCGTTGCACCCACTGTGGGAAGGAGTCGTACCTCGACCACAATGAACCCCATGATTTCTGCCCCAAGTGCGGTGCAGAAATGCAGTAATTAAACTCAGGCACGGGAGCGATGGCTCTACCTCGCCTCCAAGCTGGTAGTTCGTCGGAGGTGGCTCCGGCACAAAAAGTGCCGGAGTGTCCGATACCGACTCTACATATGAGGGCTATTTAAGGTCTCAAAATCTTAAATAGCCCTCCCTGAAGAATTCCCATTAGTACGGACGGTATAACCGGAATTTACGCCTGTGGAGATGCATGGTCGTCGGTGAAGCAGGAATACTCTGTAAGCTGGTTTTCATGTGAGAGATGACACCAGCCCTTTGGGGAATTGAATATGCCTGTGGCGGGTGTATAAGACCCCGAAATAGCAGGGTTGTATACTCTATGCGTGTGGCACCGTGAAGAATAAGCCGGTGTATAAGACCCCGAAATAGCAGGGTTGTATACTCCTACGGGACGAGTGGCTGATAGGCGGCACAGGTGTATAAGCCCCCCGAAATAACAGGGTTGTATACTTACACTGGCATACGCCCTGCGGAGTGCAAGGGGCGTATAATACCCTGAAATAACAGGGATGTATACCTATACCACATAGAGTTGTCCTTACGCCCCCTCGCACGGTGTGTATAAAACCCCAAAATAACAGGGTTGTATACCTATACCTTATGTTGCGTGGCCTGAGCGAATGTGAAGAACGCAAACTGGAGGTGTCATTTGTGATATACAGCGGCGATGCCCTTGAAGTCCTGAGACAACTGGATAGCGAGAGCGTACAGTGCTGTGTCACCTCTCCTCCCTATTTCCAGCTCCGTGACTACGGAGTGGATGGGCAAATCGGGCTGGAAGATACGCCGGAGGAGTTCATTGCGAAGCTGGTGGAGGTCTTCCACGAAGTGAAGCGAGTCCTGAAGCCGGATGGCACGCTGTGGGTCAACATCGCCGACAGCTACGCAGGAAGCGGTAAAGGACGTAACGCGGATGGGAGTCATTCGGATGCCGGAGGGAAAAACACAAAACAGAGTACCAACACGGGGTCTGTCATGGGGCGCCTGAAAAAGACCGTTACCAGTGAGGACGCCAAGCCTAAGGACTTGCTGGGTATCCCTTGGATGCTCGCCTTTGCGCTGAGAGCCGATGGTTGGTATCTGAGAAGCGATATCCTGTGGCAGAAACTCAATGCACTGCCGGAAAGCGTGAAAGACCGCCCTACCCGCAGCCACGAGTATATATTCCTCCTCAGTAAGTCACGGACTTACTACTACGACTATGAGGCCGTTATGGAAGATGCCGTTGGCTACAATAACGCTGAGGTAGCGGGAAGCGAAGGTACACTTCGCCCCAATACAAGACGGCGCAGAGGCAACGCCAAGTCATTTCGTGGCGGCGGCGCCTATACCAACAACTGCAGTTTCGATAACAGTGCTGTGGTGGAACGAGAGACACACGGGAATGTCGAGAACAAGACCGGTAAAAGAAACCGCCGTGATGTCTGGAGCGTTGCAACACAGGGAACGCGGGAAGCGCACTTTGCGACTTTCCCTGAGAAGCTCATTGAGCCTTGTATCCTTGCAGGGACAAAGGCTGGTGATATAGTCCTCGACCCCTTCGCAGGAAGCGGGACGACGGGCATTGTGGCTCACCGATACGGACGTGAGTTCATCGGTATTGAGCTGAACGAAGAGTATGCCGAGCTTGCACGGCGTCGCGTAGGTGATGTCCAGATGCGGCTGGCGCTCTAAAAAAATAAGTACGGACGGTATAACCGGAATTTACGCCTGTGGAGATGCATGGTCATCGCAGAAGCAGGAATACTCTGTAAGCTGGTTTTCATGTGAGAGATGACACCAGCACTTTTAGGGAACTGAATATGCCTGTGCTGGGTGTATAAAGCCCCGAAATAACAGGGGTGTATACCCTATACCGATACCTCCAATCCTCCCCAAAACTATGTATGAACAGGTGTATGAAACCTTGAAATAATAACAGGGCTATACCCCTCGGAGAAAAGAGAAATGGAAAATCTGAGCAATAATCGCTGGCGTGTCTTTACATACAGCGCCGGATATGCTAAACGGCAGAAGACAGACCGGATTTCGAGAGCTGCAAGGTCAGCTATCGTCTTCGACTGTGAGAAGGTTCGCTGGTATTACGTGACATTTACGGGAATGACTCCCTACGACGGAAGTGATTATCGGGATGCTCCGAACGCTCAGGTACAGAGGGTAAACGCCCAGAACCCAGAAGCCTGCATCTCCGTCATCCAGCGCTACCTCGTCGGAAGGCTCGTTACCCACTCCCTGCTCTCCCGTGGCGATGCCGTAGTCCGGCAGTTTGAGCTGGACCCGCAGTTGCCTACACACCGCCGCTGGCACTATGCCAAGGAAGTGGACGGGGCTGGAAACGAGACAGGACGCATCTTCAAAATTCCGAAGTGCTTCCCCGATTTCGTTCTTGCAGAATTAAGTTAAAACCAAGCGAAAGCTGAAAATAATAAGTACGGACGGTATGACCGGAATTTACGCCTGTGGAGATAGATGTCTGTCGGTGAAGCAGGAATACTCTGTTAGTTGGTTAATCATGTGAGAGATGATGCCAGCACTTAGGGGCTTACCCATAATCATGAGGCGTTGAAAGCCCCGAAATATCAGTGTTATATACCTCGTTTTCAAGTAACCACATGACGTATAAGACACTGAATTAGCAGGGTTATATACCTATGGGATTTGGGGTATTTATCCGACAAGGGTGTATAAAGTCCTGAAATAACAGGGTTGTGTGCCCATTGTCGATATCTGAAACCGGTATATAAGTCCATGAAACGACAGGGTTGTATATCAATTAGCCCCAAGTATAAGCGTCGTACCCATGCCAATATAGCAAGAAAAGGAGGCGTCCACTATGGACTTTGATGTCTCGCAAGTAAATATTGACTTCGATGCTCTGAAAGCCTCCACCGAGAAACTGCTCAGGCTGCCATACAGCGCACGGCAGTTCCACGCTATCGTTGAGAAAGCCATGGAACAGGCCAAGAAGGATAAGGCTGCTGAGGAGCGTATAGCGGAAGATGCCGCCATTGAGCTGACCGAAGAAGTCCCTGAACAGGAAGCGCCGGAAACGGATGCCGAGCTGCAAGAGATGAACGGCGACCTGCTCAAGCTCAACGAAGAGTTTGTGGCCGAAATCGAAAAACTCACAGCACAGGTCGAGAATTACAGGTCTGAGGCGGAAAAAGCACAGTCCACGCTGGCAAAAGAGCGTACAGACTGGCACCGCCAGAAGAAGTCCTACGAGGGTGAGCTTTGGCGGCTGCAGAAAGATAACGACGAGCTGAGGGCTCTGCTGGAGAGCTGCGATGAGCAGGGCGAAGCGGAGCAGGAGACATATGAGGAGGGCGAAGCCGCCCTGCCGACGGTACTCCCCTCTCTGCCTGAGTCTCGCATCGTGTTCGTTGGCGGACATCCCAACATGGTGAATAAGGTCAAGGCCATTTATCCCAACTGGGTATATGTGGATGGAGACCATTCGCCCGAAAAGGCAACTCAGTTTGACAAGGTGATTGCCTGTTTCATTGCCTATAAGCATATCGGGCATCCCCTCTGGGCTTCAATGATGGCTGCGGCAAGGTCTTATGATGTCCCTATCTTCTATGTCCAATACACCAATATGGAGCGTATGCTGCTGGATATGCGCCGCAGCTACGCCGCCATTGCACAGTTCCGTGCGGATGAGGGTATTGACGACTCCGATGTGGTTCCTGCCTCTTCTGAGGAAACGCAGGGAGAGGAAAAAAGCATTTGGGAGAAACAGGAGGAAGCTCGCAGAGCTGCCAAGGAGAAATCCAAAAAGCAGCGAGAACGTAAGAAAGCCCGCGAACAGCGTGAGACCTCTGAGGCGCAACTGGAAATCGAAGCCCGTGCTGAGGAGGCTGCGCGAGAAGAACGGAAGCGCTGGGCTGAGGAACGTCAGAAACGCGCAGAAGAACTCCGGAAGCGTCAGGCTGAAGCCAGAGAGCGCGAACGCCTCTGGAAAGAGGAACAGGCACGTAAGGCCACAGAACTCAAGCTGAAACGTGAGGCGGAACGCCTTGCCAAACTTGAGGAAGAAAAGAAGCGTCAGGCTGAGTATGAGAAGCGCAGAAAGGTCTGGGCTGCCGAGAGACGTGAGAAACGTGCCAGTGCCGCCGCTGCTGTGCAGGCTGCACTGCAGAACGCACCCAAGCTGGTTCCCAATCCCAAGCCGGAACAGCTTCCCACCGCTGTTATCACCTACGACTCACCTGTCAAGGCGCACGTCCAGACTGGACCTGCCACACCGCGCACCCGCATCCTGCCGCCTACAAAGGCTGTTGAGCCTGTGACAAAGGCAGAACCGGCGCCGGTTGTTCTGGCACCCAAGAAGCCCAAGAGGGTCAAGATGGAACCCTGTTCCGTCCGATGGTCTGATTTGCTGTGAACTGAAAAAGTGTGCAATGATTGCACACTTTACAGTCAGGTTTCAATATCAATACGTTAAGCAAAGCCATTAACATATAGCAACTTCAATGTGGAAGGACGAAAGAATCATGAACGAAAACCAACACTCTATCACCGTGCTATTTAACCCTGCACCTGACCCGCAGGAAAAGAAAGGCAGACCGCAGCCGACGCCTTTCTGCGTCACAGCCTGCTTCTCCAACCTGCCGGCTGGTACTGACATTGTTAAGCTGACCAAGCGGTTCTATGAGAACCTTATGCGGTCGTTGGATTCCGCTATTGCGGAATGTAAGACCGGAAAGCGGGACGGCGTTGTTCCCGTGCAAATCGTGACTATCGCAACGGCGCTGGTTACTGCGGAGTTTGGCGGCGAGGACGTTCCTGCCGATGGCACCAACCCCATAGACTCCAGCACTCCCACGGACGACGCTGACCCTGCCGCCCACGGCGAGGGTGATGATGCCAACATCGGTGATAACGATAAGCCCGCCGGCGAAGCCGGTTCCGAGGGTGACAGCAATGCTGCCACTGGCGAAGCCGGAAGCGACGCTGGTGCGAACGTCGGTGCTTCCGAGGGTAACGACACTGGTAGCGGCGGAAACGACGTAGAGAGCGCCGTAGAGCCTTCTATGGAGGCTTCTGATGCCAATGAAAGCGGCGGTGCGGTGTGACCGTCAGGATGCTTCCGTCCATGACGCAGGACGGTGACGTGAGGTTTGAGCTCTACGAGATGCCTTCCAAGGCTCTCGTAGGCCGCTTCACGGTCAGCGATGCGCCTACTGGCTCATCCATGGCCGCGAACGGCGTCTTCTGTACGCGGGAGATGGTTGTGTCGCAGCCTGTCCGTGGTTTCTTTGCTGCGAGGAGGGATAAGAAGCAAGGTATCTCTGAGCCGTATGCTTTGCTGTTGGAGATGATGCCTGTGGCGCGTATCTACCTCAATGCTGTGGAGCTGGAGAAGGCACCCTTCAACATCATCACGGCGGACTTTTGCGGCGACATCTTCCACGCATATCCCGTTGGGATGGGAAATGCCGGCGTAAAGATTCCGGTGTTTCTGGAGCGTGAGAACGGTGAGGTTCCCACAGCGCTCATTGAGAAACCCTATGTGCGGGACACGGCGCTGCAGGAATATGCGGTCACGGGCGGTAATAGGGCGTATGAGGCATTTGCCATCACTATGGCACTGTATGACTTCATGCTCATTCGCTCCGGTGTTGCCGGACTTCACGCAGAAGGCAGCACGTTCACGGCGGCACCGCAGATTACGGGCAAGTATGACGACTGGGTTCGGATTACCAACGAGTATTGGGGTGCAACAGGCTGATGTAGGCTATTACAGACTTTATTGTTTGGGTATGAAAGGAGAATTATTTACTTTGCAGACGGGAGTGTGAGCGTTGGAAATCTACAGGTCTTGCAAACTGCAGCACGGAAGGCATCTTCGATGGTACGCAGAATGGCAAGACTGGGCCTACGGTGTACGTGGCATCCACCGATGTGAAGGATAACCTTGTGAGCAGCAACGACCTGCAGGAAAACACCGATGAGATGTGGGACAACAACCTCAACCCGTCGCAAATCATCGTGAACGCCTCTGCCGGGCGTAGCAACAGCACGAGGGTGATGATGCTGATTCCGAGACCTTTGATTGAGTATTCTGTGTCGGCATAAAACGAGGCGGGGAGTTTTACTCCCCGCCTTGAAAAAGCTCACGCACCGTTCAATATCTGCAAAAGGAGGGAAATTCATGGATGGGTATAAACAAAACTCACTCAAAACTGCTTTTGGGCTGGAGCCTATAAGCCCCATTGAACAATTCTATAAGAGCCCATGTGCAGAAACATTATCTGATATTCCGAAGAGCATCCAAACAGAAGAAATGGTTTTGCTGGCATTGAACGGCGAGACAACACAGGAACCAGTGCTTAAAAATGTGGCTAAGGGATTGCTTACTCAGCACGTATGCGAAGAAGCAGTATCTCATGCTGTTACAAATTTCATTTATGTTCCGGACACCTACAAAACGGAAAGAATGTGTCTTTATGTAATTGATGTTCCGCACGAAAAGTATCGGGCCTTTTCTCCGTATCTCCTTATACGTTATGTCCCTGAAAAATATCTGGCAGGGCCAAATGGGAAAGAGTTTTTCAAACGAGCGGTTCGTGCGAACAATTCGGCACTCGTGTATATCCCAACGGAGTACATCACCGGCGAGTTGTTTGAAGATTCGACGGACTCTATGGGCTCGGCTGAAACTAAGGAACACAATTCTGTTGCTGGTGCTGAAGATGTATGTTATTCTGTTATTGGAAGGGGTGATTTCATGCCCAAGCACAACAATAAGCTCAAAGAGCACTTTGGGTTCATTCCCATCAATCCGACCGAGGATTTTTATGAGCACCCCTGTGCGGGAACGCTCTCGAATATACCAAAGGCAGTTCAGACGGAGGAGATGGTTCTCCTTGCGCTTGAAGATAAAGAACAATATGGCGCCCCTGCTTTGAAGTACGTGGCAAGGAAACTGAAAACTACCGAGATATGCGACAAGGCTGTGTCGGTGAATGTCTTTAACTTCCTTTACACACCGGAAGAATACAGAACACCGGAAAGATGCCTTGCGGCGGCAAGCAGAGATAGGCATGGATTCACCGGTGAAAGAGCTATTCTCTCCGCTGTTCCGGAGGATGTGCTGAAGGGTCCGCACGGAAACGAGATATGTGAAGCGGCTGTGGCCGCGAAATGGGAATCCATTCAGTATGTGCCAAAGGAATACATCACGGCGTATATGCTTATGAGCACTGCAGAAGCGATTCCTGCTGGAGATAACCTCTATGATGTCTCACACTACTTCCCTCGCGCAAAGCTCACTAAGACGCTCTGTGCTGCGATTATGAAGCGAACCGGCAAAGGATACGATTCCTTGCCTCCACGTTTCAAGAAAGATAAGGACGTAATTGATGCGGCCATATCCAGCTATCCAGATGTTGTGATGAAGCTGGCAGATGAGCAACTCACAGAGGAGCGTCTTCGCCGAGCACTGGAGCTGGACGATACTCTCTTCCGCCGGCTACCGGATGAAATTTTGGACCGTTTCGGGATTGAGCATCCTACGAATGAGGCTCAGGCGAAGGATTCGGCTTCTTCCCTGCCAGAAATCCGTGCCGTTGAGTCGGAGCTGCCGGAGGTATCCGGAACTGCCATGGCGACGACCACCTCCGCCCTTCCCGTTCTCTATGACCTCACCTCCGGTGACAGCATTCCGAACACCGGAAAGTTCTTCTACATCACCGACCTGCATCTCGAATCCCAACTTGGCTTGACTGGCATGACTGTTGATGAAATTAAAGGCAAGGTTGCTCAAAAGGTAGATGAGATGCTGTCTGGAATCAGCAAAGAGGACATGGCAGATGGTGTCCTGCTCATCGGCGGCGATGTGGCGGACAGCGAGGAGGTTGCCAAAATCTTCTATGATGCGGTTTTCTTCCGCTTTCGCGGTCCTATCATTTTCGTCCTTGGCAATCATGAACTGTGGGATGGCTGTACCTACGCAAATGGCGAATCCCGTCGAAAGCGGTCAATAGATGAAGTCGTAGGCGCTTACAAAGAATTTAACAAAACTACGTTCGGCTTTGAGGCGAAGCTGTATTGCCTTGAAAATGAGGTTCTCGTCTGCTATAAGAACTCCATGCAGCGGAACTCTGATGAGTTCGGTGTTGGTCGCAAAACCGCAGGAATGCCTCGTGGCGGTCTCTGTGTTCTCACAGAGGAAATGCTTCTGAACACCAGTACCGACGACCTGCGGGAGTTCTTCGACGAATGCTCCATGATTGTCCTCGGCGGACTTGGCTTCTGTGGACTCAATCCGCGCTATAACGCCGACACAGGCCTGTTCCGAGATAGAGTGTCCCGTGAGGAAGACATCGAGCGTTCCAAGCGGTTCAAGGCTGTATACGATAGAGTAATGTCCTGTGCCAGTGACAAGCGGGTGGTCGTTCTCACCCACACACAGATAGAGGACTGGACGATGGATGCCCCCAATAAGGGCTGGGTCTATGTGAACGGGCATACGCATCAAAATGGGCTGGTAAAGACGGATGACGGCGTAGCCGTACTCTATGACAATCAGGTGGGCTACAAGCCGAAGAAGTGGCATCTCAACCAATTTTCGCTGGAGAGGTATTACGACCCATTCGAAGCATGGGCGGATGGCATCTATCAGATAACGCCACAGCAGTACATGGATTTCAATGCCGGTCGTGGTATCCAGATGGAATACTTCCGTCAGCAGGGAGACATTTACGCACTGAAGCAGAAGGGCATCTATATGTTCATGCTGCAATATAGCATTGGTCTATATTTGCTGCGTGGCGGCCAGAAGCTCAACGTATTTCATGGGCTGGAATACTACGCTGCCAACTTGGAGCAATATGTCGAAAAGATTCAGGCAGCTTTCAGGCCATACCGCAATGCGCTCGATAAGATTGCTGCAGAGGTGAAAAGGTTTGGCGGTTCCGGATATGTGCATGGCAGTATCGTAGATATAGACTACTATAACCATATCTATCTTGACCCCTTCGATGGCTACCTCATGCCATACTTTGCTCTTGATGTAACTGACCGCAGGGAGTTCCGTTCCGTACAGGAGCTGCTGGAGTCATCCCCGATTCCCGCGCTGGGCAGCGATGGAAAGCCGCTGTTGTCCGCCTACACGAAGCTGCTGGACGCTGGCGGAGTGCCTATCCTCGCGCCTACTGTCAAGGAGGATGCTTTGGCCGTGGTGCCGATGGAGGTACTGGACGAGAAGAACATCTATGCACCGTCCCGCGTTATGAAGTCCATTCAGTATTTGTTGGACAAGGGCGTTGTGCGGGTATGGAATGATGAGGTTCTTTCGATGCCCGATAGGTCTGCGCTGCCAGATGCCAAGCCTGAGCTACACGAGGCTAATGAATAACAAAAGGCCACCCATGGTGGCCTTTTGTATTGCGCCAGTCAAATGTTCGTGGTATTATGATGAAAAGTTTGTTAAACCAAGTATGTAAAGGAGCGTCAGACATGAGTAATCTAACGCATACTAATTCTATGACGGATGAAATCAGAGCGTTACTAATAAATGCCCGTCAGCGTGTGGCGGTGCAAGTAAACACTGAATTGCTGTCTACCTACTGGAATGTAGGAAAGATTATTGTTGAGCATGAGCAGGAAAAAAGTGACCGTGCAAATTATGGAAAGCAGACCTTAAAAGAGCTTTCTAAAGAACTCACAAAAGAATTCGGGAAAGGGTTTTCTGTTTCTAACCTCCAATTCATGCGGCGTTTCTACCAAAGTTATCAAATTCAACAGACAGTGTCTGTTAAATTGTCGTGGTCTCATTATTGTGAGTTGTTGTCGATTTCAGACCCAGACAAACGTAGTTTCTACGAAAAGGAAACTATCAACTCCGGTTGGTCAATACGCGAACTGAAACGGCAGATTTCTACTTCCCTCTATGAGCGTTTGTTGCTGTCAGATGGTAAAACAAATAAGGAGACTGTTCTTACTCTCGCGGAAAAGGGCATTGAAATGTCTACTCCGTTAGATATTATCAAAGACCCGTATGTATTTGAATTTCTGGGTGTGCCGGAGAATAAGCCTTTGCTTGAAAGTGACCTTGAAAAAGCGCTGGTCGCGCAGATTGAGAAATTCCTGTTGGAATTAGGGCGAGGCTTTATGTTTGTGGGCACGCAACAACGCATTACCTTGAACAATACCCACTACTATGTCGATATGGTTTTCTATAATAAGATTCTTCGCGCATATGTGCTGATTGAGTTAAAGACGACCAAACTAACGCCGGAAGCTGCTGGGCAACTCAATATGTATCTGAACTACTATGCCGCAGAAGTGAACGACGAACATGATAATCCGCCAATCGGTATTATCCTTTGCACGGACAAAGATAGCATAGCTGCTGAATATGCTCTCGGCGGTCTATCCAACAACATTTTTGCTTCACGCTATGTTTCTTATATTCCCAATAAGGAACAACTCATCGCGCAGGTAGAAGCTGTTTTGAAAGAATGGCACAATTCGTGAATGTTAAGAATAATGCAGGCCGCCCTGATGAGGTGGCCTGCATTTTTTCAAATTTGGGGAATTTCGTGGCATTCAGCATCTTCTTTCACAGGCGGATTCTTGCTGCAATAGCCGAATTTGTTATAGGGGCACGCATCCGCATCGCAGCGTTCACCACCAGTTTCTGAAAGCTGTATTGCAAAGCCAAGGCCGTCGTCGAATGCCTGCTGTCGGTCGTGGTATAGGTAGCTGGTATGTCCGCCGGACTGTCGGACAATGTAGGCCCATTTGCCACCAACTTTGTAAGCTCTATGACAGTCGTTCCAAAAAACACTAAGTTCTGTCTTGGTGTTTCCCGTTCTCACGGTTCCTGTCCGTGGATTGATTAAGTACCACACGCCGTCCACTCCCCTCTTCTGCGTAAAATCATAGCATACGATTTGGAATCTGAAAAGAGCTTCTCATGAATTATTTTGATGAGCTGCAGTTGCTGCACGAAAAGGCAGGCTATGGAGGGTTGATTCTGCACGGAACGGCGGGTTCAGGAACGGAGGGCGTGCTGGATGGGCCTGTGAGGGCGCTGGGGCGGGCGGACAGGTCAGGTAGAGGAACGGGCCTTCGTGCGGCGGGAGAGTGTCACGCGCACCTGAGGTGGCACTGCGGATGCCTCCCTGTCAACTCTCATTCAAGAGTTGATTGGTAGGCGCAGGTCTTGACTTGGAGGCAATGCAGCAGGGATAACACCATGGTACAATGGAAGATTGATGCACTTGAGTTTTGGTACAAACTTTGAACCAACTTGGAACTATCTTTGAACCAAAGAGGTTCCTTGATACTTCCAAATTCTTGCCTCACAGACAAGGCCATAGACAGAGATAAGGGATAAAATGATTAGTTGTCCTCTGGAAACCCAGTATTTGCAAGGGTTTCGAGAATTCCTTCAGCAAAAACGCGCAACTCTCCAAAAATTGACCTCCCACCAACCGCCATGGTAGTGTCGTTTTTCGTCGCTTAATGTCGTTGTCAACTCTCGAACGAGAGGTGTTTATCCCAAAATGAAAAAAGCAGTTGTTGCAAATTACGCAACAACTGCTTTTAATTATTTCCATGGGAATGATAGAAGCCGAAACCACCATTGCTGGGGTTCCGGCTTCTGCCTTGAGGCCCCGCAAGCATCTCAAGGACAATCAAAAAAGAAAGGAGTAGCAGCGAAGCCTAAACACAACAAAGACTTCGGCTACATCTAATATACCACAACAGGTTGTTGTTGGCAAGCTATTTCGGCCCAGAACTTTGTGAATTATCTTCTTGCGTACATATGTGCGCTGTGCTATACTCGAACTGTAAAAAGAAAGAGAGTGTGAAGACATTGGAGAACACAGACAAGAACGAAATTATCCGGATGCTGAATACCGAGCTGCGAACCCAGCCTGTCGAATTATGTGGTATCTTGGCATCCACGGATTTATTGATTTTGGAAATTTTAGACAGATTGGAGTTCCCTGCTGTCAGGTCTGCATCCATCCACACATATCTCGTGTGTGCAGACAAAGATATGGAGTTCATCCTCAATGATTTTGAGGCACTGGTAGAGCTGGCGAAGGACACTCCGACATTTTTCGCCAAAAAACTACATTGTTTTCTTGGAAAGATGGTTGAGAGCCTGCGAAGCGAAAAAGGCGGCGTGGACGCGCTTCTTCAGTTGGCGAGTAAGCTGCAGGAAATGCGGCGAAGCGAAAAGACGGATGCGGTCAGAGCTGAGGTCGCCGGCATCTATGCTGACCTTGTGTTGCACGCTTTGGATTATCTACGGCCTGACCCTTCGGATGATGGCGAAGTGGTGATTGGCGTCACATCCAATGGTGAACCTATCACAGTAGAAAATCCTTTTGCATATTTTTCTGTTGCAGAATGGCAGTGCGTGTTGTTATCTATGTATGAAGACACTCCTGACCTCACCCCCTTCGTGAAAAGAGGTATCGTCCCTGCGGATTGTACCAACATCCGAGATGCGGTGAACACCATTTTCAGGCGGCGAAGAGTGTTCACGAATCTGCGGTGCGCTCTTCTCCCTTACATGGATGAGTTTACCTACAGCCTGTTCCCTACCAACATCGCCTACAACGACGGCGGCGCCCTTGAGGGCCTCGTGATGCGGTTGGACATGGAGGAGCTGGACAAGCGACTGGCAAAGGAAAAGAAGGCTTCTCTCCCCCTTAATGGCGTGACCGTGACCTTCGATGACCCGACCAAGTCGCTCATGACCTTGCAGCTCAAGGAAGTCTCTGTGGAAGACCATGTATGTGTGGTCTATAAGCTGGCATTCCTAAATGGCGAGTTTGCTGGCTACTATATACCGGGGCACGACGACTGCTATTATGCTGGCATGGACTATGTTGGGCCGGATGACAGATTTGTTGTTATTAAGAAGCTGGTCATGTTCTTCTACGCTGTGGCCGTGCTGGGTGATGAAGAGTATACGAATGATGCCTTTGAGAAAGTGTTCCTGAACCTCTTCTATCCCGTAAAGGCTACCAGCGACATCGGCCAAGGCCGGTTGCGGGATACTGTGATGCGAGCCAAGGAACTGGGCATCGGCGCAGATGGACGCAAACAGGCCGGACGCCGGATGCTCTGGAAAGAGCCGCTGCGGATGGTTGTGAAGGAGGAATTGGTATGATGCAAAAGTTTGCTATTTTGAATAGCAAAGGCAGAATCCTCTGTGCTGGCCGTGGCGACGAGCAGGCAAAATACTTCTGGCTGCCGCTGGAAGATGGCGTCTCCCCTGTCGTGTTCGGCAGTCGCGTGGATGCCGAATGGTTTGTGACGCTGAAACAGAAGGACAGCCTGCGGAAGCGTGAATGGAGGGACTGCAAGGTTATTGAATTTAACGGCGAGGATGCGTCGAAGAATGACGAAGGAGAGTCGATAAAATGACTTACAGGGAACTCTATGATGAAGTAATCGAATCAGGCAATTATTTAGGGCCTGAGGGGAAAATCAAAGCACTGGCAAATCTCATTTACCATAGCAAGTTCGATGGCGTGGAAACCAAGGACGAAGCTGTGTGGGATGCGCTGGAGCGCTATGAAGATATGACCGGTTTTACGTTCGACCCGACCGAGGAAGAGTTTGAGGATTTTAAGTACGCCATTACAGGAGACTAATGTTATGAAGATTCTGAAAGTGGAACCCTCGAAAGCCCCCTATGTGAAGGAAATCGAAAACGAGCTGCACGCCATCCAAGAAGAGGTTGGCGGTGATATTGAGGTTGTTGGCATGGAACCGGGCGTTATCCTCTGCTGCAATGAGGAAGGAAAGTTCAATGGTATGGAGCCAAACCGCAAGATACAGGGTGATATCCTCTACGGCCCGTTCTTCGTGGTAGGCGCACAGGGCGAGGATTTTGCTTCGCTTTCGGATGAGCACATTGCGTACTACACCAAGGTGTTTGCGGATACTTCCAAACCGGATGTGAACGAAAATCCCATGTGGCGGTTCTTCTTTGGGAGCTGATGCCGCCTTGCCGCGCATTATCACGCAAGGTTCCCGCAAGACTTCCGCAAAACGCACGCAAGAACGCACGCGGAACACACGGAAACGCACGCAAAAAACAACTCTCGTGCGAGAGTTGTTTCCTTGAAAATCTTGCCTCAGAGACAAGGCGTATAGAGGGACACTGTGGTAAAATTCATTGGTCGTGCCGCGAAAACCCTTTATTTGCAAGGGCTGCGAGGATTTCACTGGTGAAATCGCGCATTAGCCTGAAATTTGACCTCTATCCCCCCTGCGGATTATATCATTCTTTTCAGAGGTCTACACCTCGTGTTTGCGAGGTATTTTAACGAATTTGGAGGGTACGTCCGATGTGCCATCACATGAAAACATCTTTTGGTGTCGCTGTATTTGACCAGATGGATGACATCATCGCCATGCTGAACGTTGTGAACCCTGATGACCGGCTGCAGGGTATCCTTGAAGCCCTGCCGGAGAAATGGGATTCAATACGAAAGGACGCAATCGCCCGCCAAAAGGAGGACCCAGACTTCTTCTTCGATGAGGATGGTGAGAAGGTGCGGTTCTATCTGGAGAACCTACGGGACTATCGGGTGTCGGAGCTGGAAGACTGGTACGAGGCGCATCCGCTGATGGAAATATGCAGTTCGGATTGGGTGAAGCATTCCCTGCCTGAGCGCGGTGTGTTGTTTGCCTATGAGCGCTGCGAGTTTATCGAGGAGCTGAAAGCAGCGTATCCCGAATGGACATATCTTCCCATGCGAGAGGCAACAGCCTTCTTGGAAAGTTCCAGCCCCTTTGAGACGAATGGGGATAAGTGCGGTATCTGTTTCGTATACACCCACCTACTGCCGTGGTACACCTACAGTGAGGTTACAGGCGCCGCAAAGAAGACCGGAAAGTTCGGTGGCTTCGTATCCAGCCAAGGTATTCGCAGGGCTATGAGAATCATGCAGGAAGACTACGAGGCGTTCCTCGATGATAAAGAAGAACAATTAAGAAATAGATTGAAAACGGAGGGGTAAAACCATGACAAACGAAGATGCAAAGAAAGTATTGAGCAACATCTATGAGCTTCAGCTTCAGGACAAGCAAATGAGCTGTCCTTGTTGCGGTGGGGCAATGCGTCCCAACAGCATTGAGAATAGCCTGAGCCGCTATCACGAGGTTTTTATCTGCTCGGACTGCGGCGTGAATGAAGCCTTCAACGGTCCGAAACCTCTTGAAGACTGGGCCGCTATTAAGGGTATTGCCACGGCGCACGAAGCTATTGAGAAGGCCATCGAAAAGTGCGAGGGCTAACTCATGGTTTCGAGAGAAGAAGTAAGAAAAGCATTATACAATATCCATCAGTTGCAGTTACAGTGCAAGCAGATGCAATGTCCTTGCTGTGGTGGAGATATGGCGGTGAACGCTAAAGGAGACTGCCTAAGTCGTTATCACGAAGTCTATATTTGTTTGGAGTGCAGCATGAAAGAGACCGACTCTGGCGCCACCCCCTTGAAAGATTGGGCGGCAATTAAGAATCTCGAAAGAGGATATAGAACCATCGAAAAAGCAATAGCCGACAAAGGCAACGGTATTGGACCGGGCGTTGTTATTGTCAAAGACAAGAATGATGCCATGGTCGGCGTTTTGCTGGTAAAGAACGCCGACAAGTACCTTTCGGACTGCGTCGAGGATATCGAGGCAAACTGGATTTTGATGCGCGAGTCGTATCTGGAGAGAACTCAGGAAGATAAGGACTTCCTGTTTGATGAAGATGATGAACACCTCGCGTATGTCGAGGCGCAGCTCAAGCTCTGCGTTTCGGATGATGCTGAACACACGCCGTATGAGGTCGAAAACCTTGAAAATGTGTGTGTCGTCGAAGCCAATTAAAAAACGCTCATTCCTCTCTTTTTTTAGGACTAAGGTCGGATTCTGTTTGTTCAGGGTCCGGCCTTCGTCCTGCTCAGACTTTTTTCATCTTGCGTAATACCGGCGATTATGTTAATATTAAGACGGATTCAATAATAGTGTTTTCACTCTTGTTGTTTTCCTTTTTATTGACGAAGCGGGCTGTGCAGGCCCGTTTCGTTTTGTGTTGTATTGAATGGTTGAAGAACAGCAATGCAACTTATCACTTGCAGTATTCTTGCAAATGTGCTACTATTCATATGAAATGAGCGCGTCCACTCCTTTCCGCAGCTCATTTATAATTTCTCCTTTCTGAAACGGGACAGACTTTGCATGGTCTGTCCCTTTCAATTTACTCGTTAATAGAGTGTGAAATTATGGTATTCCTCCTTGCGTAACCACTTCTCATATGTTACTATTAAGGCATAGGAATTCTGCAGATAGGCTCAAATCCCTTTTGCATAATTTTCTCCTTTGGCGGAAAAGCAGGAGTTGCGGCCTGCTTTTTCGCTTTTTTAAGTCTTGCAGATGATTGTAGTGCGTGGTATTCTATTCGTAAGATACTGTGCTTTTAACCATGGCACGGTGTCCCTCCGTTTCGTAGGACGAGCCGCTTTCGGCTCGTCCTATTGAATTTTTCACAAAAGTTTCACGAGTGAAACCACCTACCACTTCGAATGTGCTATGCTGAAAATTTGCAAAAAACGTTGCGTCCTACGCAACGTTTTGATGTGGGAAATATGGTATGCTTAAAACTTTCAGGTGTTTCACGGGTGAAATCTTTTGAACGGCGTGATGTGGTATGATAATTGGTTCTACCTAATTGGCTGTTCCGCAATTAAAACAGACTTGCAATACCGCTGGCAAAGAATTTTGCAATTAAAGTAGAAGGCGTAAATTTTTAATTGTACCACTTCTCTGTCCTCATTTTGGAGCTGCTGGGCGGTTGACATCCTCCTCTGTTTTGGTAGGATGAAGGTAAGATTAAGAACTTGTGGAGGTGCGGCGGATATGGAAAAGCTCGTGGTGAGGCATAGAGACGGTAGCGTGGAGTTGGCGAAGGGGCATAGTGTGGAGGAGGCATTGCTGCGGCTGGTGGAGTATGAGTCTACGCGCCTCCCGCCTGAAGACCTCGGCGAAGTCGAGGAGAATGCCTACGACCTCGGCTATCAAGCTGCGCTCAGGCACAAGGGCATCACTTGGGGCGAAGCTGCGGAGTTGCAGCAGTACCGAAGCCTCGGAAGCCTTGAAAATCTCCAGCAACTCGTGAAGGAAAGGCGACGTAAATCCGGCGCACAAGAAGATTGACGCTGTCCTTGCAGTGCTGCATAATATAGCCGAGAAGTCCTGCAGATGCAGGACCAGAGGCCGTTGGTGAGTCCCCTCCCACCAGCGGCCTCTTTTTTCGCCTAAAAAGAATTGACAAAATATCAAACTGTGGTAGTATAGAAGTATAATTACGAAGCTATTTTTATAAAGGAGATTATCTCCGTTTTCAAGTCACCATAAAGAATCAAGACAGTTATCCCAACTCTGGGATGGCTGTCTTTTTTTATATATTTACATACATTTGTGTTCCCGTAAGTCCTTATAACAGGCTGGGAAGAAAGGAGAAAAAGCATGAGTATCGAAAACAGACTGCCTATCCCTCTGACTGCGGATGGAGTTCCTGTCGGCATTGGCGACACCGTCTATGCCATTTGGAATGAGGTCCGCAGAAACACCCGTGGCAAGTTCTACCGCGCATCAACCATTGCCGTGTATCCCGTCAAGGTCACTTCCGTGCTGTTTACGGAGAGCTTTGTCGAGCATCGTGTCATGTGGTCTGGCGATGGTTACGCCAACATCCCCGTCAAGGGCAGCAGCGATTCTGTGAAGCCTGTTGAGGGCTGTGTCGGAATCGAGCTGGGCGGCTACAACACCTTCGCCAGCAAGGAGAAGGCTGAGGAGTGTGTTGCACAGGATAATTGGCAGACTGGCGTTACCTTCTTCAAGGGTATGCCCCCTATGCCTTCCTGCCTCTACAACGAGCTCCGGCAGAAGAGCCGCGACTTCGAGTACGGCTATGTGGCTGAGGAGGTGACGGGCAATGAGTAAGTACGTCGTTGCTATCATGTCCGCTGCTGAAATCGCTGCCTTGCACCACATCATCACGGATGAGCTGGAAAATGGGGTTCTCGATGTCGAGAATCAGGCGTTGTTGAGCAACGCTCAGGCGAAGCTGGACGAAGCCCTGCGGACTGCGGGCGAGTCCCTCTCCCCTGCCGTTCCTGCTTCCAAGCCTGTGGAGCCTCATACGCCGGAGTCTTTCCGCGCCTACGAGCGCTTCAAGCTCCAGTGGATGCTGGACCATAAGCACACACTGCAGGAGTTTCTCTGCGAGCTGGATGCCTATTCTGAGGACTGCGGCGACGCCGGCAGTATGCAGGAGCTTCTGGACGTGTGGGAGAAGGACCATGGCTTCGGCGGTGAGATGTGGCCCTGCTATGAGGAGTGGCTGGAGTGCGAGGCGAAGAGCGTCGTACCCGTCGTCATTCCCACACAGGAGCCCGTCATCACTGAGCCTGTCATCTGCGGCGCTGCCGGCTGTGTGTACCACGACGGCAACTGCAAGTGTATGCTGCCGAGTCTGGTCAACCGTATGCCCAACCGTGACACGGAGGATGCTGTGTACGGTGAAAGCTGCTGCATGGACTTCCTCCCTGCCGAGCTGAACGATGGGACTAAGGAGGCTGCCCATGAGTAATGTCGAAAGGCAGAAGCTCATTGAAAACGCCATGGCACACTATCGTGCTGCCATGGCTTCCGGTGAGTCCAACGAACTGAAGGCAGCTCTCAACGACATGGAAAATGTCTATTATGCCGTCTGCCTCTGGTCTGTTCCGGGGACGGACGAGCTTCGGAAAGCTATCATCAGCTTGTCGGAACTCGTTCGGAGCCGCTGACAGCAAAAAGAAAGGAGAAAATTTTATGTCTGAGAAGGGTTGTCACGTTTTTCCCATCATTACTGATGCGGTCCAGAAAGAGTACGAGAAGTGCTCTCTGAACAGCAAGTCCCCTGACCTGTCGCCCAACATCTGCGGTTACTATGGCCGCGCCTGCAGGCAGATGGACAAGGACGAAGGCGCCAATCGGATGCTCTGTGACCACTGCCCGTTGGTAGAGGTCGCCAACTCTCTGAGAGATGGCGAAGGCTACCGCAGCGTCTATCAGCTCACACAGGATATGCTGTCTGTGCTGAAGCAGAAGCTGTTCTACGACAGCGAGTGTGACGAGTTCCAGCGCCTCTCTGATGAGGAGCGCGACTCTGTCGCCAGCATCGCTTTCTACGACCAGATTCCCAACGAAATCGTGTTCCACGCTTTCGAGGGCATCAGCTTCGTGGATGAGGACTTCTTCTGCGGCGGTTGCGGGGAGGATGCCAAGTGAAATACGTGATGCACTGTGAGGAGGTTGAACTCGTCCATGTGACCACGGAAGATAGACTTGGCTCCATTCTGGAAACTGGTATCCGTCCCTCTGCCTTCGGCGATATGGCCGTAGGCGAGGACGACGGTGCTGGCGTCTATGCTGTCCGCAACGACGCAAGGCTGATTCAGAAGGTGCTGGACTACGTCGTGGACACGGAGACCTTAGGCTATGTCTATGCGGTCAAATTCCGCTACAAGGGCCGATATAGGGAGTGTGTAGACTCCGTGGAACATAGCTCCCACGGAGGCTATATTCTCATTCCCAAGTCCGAGTGTCCATCCGGTATCCCTGCCAAGGACATCATCAGCTATATCCGGCTGGTTCCGTAAAGAAAAAGAAAGGAGATTCAAAATATGCCTGAATTGCATGAGACTATCATGGGACGCAAGTTTTTTATGAGCGATTTCCCTTCCCTCGTAAAGAACGTTGGGCGCGTGGCTGCTGCGCTGGAAGTACAGAATAAGGCTGCCGAGGAGAAGGACGGCCCCAAGGAAAAGGCCTTCCCTGCCATCCTGATTCATTCCACCTGCCCGCTCCATGCCGACGGCACTACTCATACCGGAGCGTACCGCTCCAAAATCGTTGTTGAGAAGTTCGACAACTACCTTGCGGCTCAAAACGTCATGGACGATGAGCTGAGGATGGTATTCGGCTGGGAGAAGCTCCCTGACGAAACTCTCACGACGAACTACGACATCGGCGGCTTGGAGGCTTGGGCTCTCCATAACGGCGTATCCCACTCGTGGAAAATCGTTGTCGTGGAGGTTGAAGTCACCAGAAAGGTGGTGGAGTAAGCAATGGCAAGATGCGCTTTTTGTGGGCGTGATATGCTGACGGCCAAGGGCTGCAGGAAAATCGCCATCCGATTCGTAGATGGTTCCCGTGCTGACCCGATAAAGGTCGGCGCACCGGGCGACTTCTACTTCGGCTGTGAAGGACTGAACAACCCGTACTTTCGCTGCGGCGATTGCGGCGCCATGGTTGGTGGGTATCACCACCCCGGCTGCGACTGCGAACGCTGCCCCAAGTGTGGTGGTCAGCTCATTTCCTGCGACTGTCAGGCCGACTAAGCCCCCCATTTTGAAAGGAGAGAGTCTATGAGGCTCTCTCCTTTTTATTGAAAATACATGAAAGGAGAACTGCTATGAAAACTGGCAATTATGTTTTTTTCGACTCACTTGCGGTTGAAGTCACTCGTCGGTGCAATATGCACTGCGCTCACTGTCTGCGAGGCGAGGCGGAGAACAAGGACATCTCCTACGAGGTCATGGACGCCCTGCTGCGCCACGTGGACGGCATCGGTGTTGTGACATTTACCGGAGGCGAACCGTCTCTCAACTGCCGCGCCATCGACCAGTTCCGTGAGCTGTGCCTGAAGTATGACATCCCTGTGAATGGCTTCTATATCGTCACAAACGGTAAGGAGAACGTAGAAGAGTTGGCTGTTGCTTCCCTGCGGTGGTATAGCTACTGCGCCAAACAGGAGGACATAGAAATCTGCGGTCTTGCTCTTTCCGACGACCAATTCCATGAGGATATTCCCAACGAGAATATCATGCTGCTGAAGGGTCTCTCCTACTTCCGTGAAGAGGACAAGCGCACTGATTGGGACAGAGTCAACCTCATAAACGAGGGACGTGCAGAAGACCTGTTCGAGACGGACTATCCGAAACGTGAACTTGGCAACGAGCGTATCGCTGTCGAGAAGTGGCCGGATGGCAGTGTGATGGTAAATGAGGGTAACATCTGCCTTACGGTGGATGGCAACCTTCTGGATACCTGTAACTGCTCCTATGCTCACCAGAGCCAGCACACCATTGGCGATGTCTTCCATATGGACGAGTTCTACGATGAAATGCACGCTCTTTCGGAGGTGTCGTGATGGCTGCGCCATATTTCTACGACACTTCTGCCAATGTGACTCCGGCGAATAAGGAACATCTACTGACGGACCTGCTGGATGCAATCCAGAGTGTTCTGAGCGAAGGGATTCATCCCTACTGTGAGGAAGACCCTCTCGGTTTGAACCGGTTCGATGTCTCCAGAAGCTCTCTTGGCTATGTTCGTCAGACGGAGACCATTACGTGCGTGTCGGTCCGTATCGTCGCAAACCGCGATTCGATATACCGTACAAACGCCGAGCGCGATGAGGCAAAAGCGGATTTGGAACACATTGCGGAGGATGTTGCCAAACGGTACGAGTCCCGTTCTTTCGTTGCCTGCAACACTTCATGGCCCAGTGCGGACAAGGTACTGCACGCAGCGACCAACGCAAACCAAGTCTGCTCCGTTCATGTCTTCCCATTTGAAGTCTGCTTCTTCAAGACGCCCTACTACAGCTCGCCGGAGCCCACTGAGAAAATCATGTGGGATGCCTTCTGCAGAGCCAGAGCAAGGTCATCCAAGAAGTCTGAGAAGCGTGAGCTGCGGCCCGATGATTGGGGTAAGGAATTCCCGTATGGGAAGTACACCTACAAAATCCTCGGCCCTTCTGTCAGCCAAAACATTTCTGACGGAGAAAACCACATCGACCTGCTCCGCACTGAGGGCTACCGTGCCATGAAACATAGGTGTTGGATAAAACGGCAGGACTTGGAACAAGCGCTCTATGAGATGGAGTACGAGGACAAGTCCGAGCTGGCTATCGAAAAGAGCCATGCAGAGGAAGCCGAGTTCTATCGGAACAAACGCTTCATTCAGCCGAAGCTCGACGCCAGTGGTATCGACGTTGTTTATCGTGAAGTGTTTTCTCTGAAAGGAAAAACGCAAAACCACGATTTTCGACTGGTCGGCTTCATCAAGAAAGCGCGCAAGTATCCGTTCCGTGCCGAATGTATCGACGAGACCGGTGAATATGCCGGTAAGATATGCAGACTGCCATACGACGCTGTCGTTGAGGCTATCAAGGTCAATCGTGGGTGACAAAAAGAGTCGAAATATGAAAGGAGAAAAACATATGGAGTATATCAAAAAGCTCGCTAATGATGAGACGTGGGATTGTGCCACCTTCTCTGGAATGTGCCGCTTTGTAGCGAACGGAAACTACTACGAGTTGCCCAAGCCCATTGAAGAATTGGCAGAAAAGTCCAATTTCAGCGTCTTCGATGCTCCGGCTGATAATCCCGAAGCGCCGGTGCTCGGCGAAAAGTCGGTGTTCGTGGAACGTGATGACCTTCGCCTTTTGGTGGAAGTTTATCCCGACAAGAGCGCAAGCATTTTCGTGGCTACAATGCTTCCTATCGAAACGGAGTACGATGAACTGGAAGACAAGATGGATGATTTCCTCAATGTCATTGAAGATGCGTTGGGTCTGGAAAGCGATAGCATTTCGTCTTCTGGGTGGTCTTTCGGCATCGACGATAACACATACGATAGGTTGCTTACCACTGAGGAACAGGAGCTTATCGGCACTTCGAATTAGAAAATGCACGGTGAAAGGAGAAAATATAATGAATCGCAGAATTGCTGAAAATAAGAAGTTCAAGGCCCTGTACGCTGTCAGTCTGGCACTGATGGTTCTGTGCGTCATCGCTGTTTTCGGCACCATTGGCGCCGCAACGATGTCGGATACCATGTCCACCACCAGTCTCGCCATCAGATGTATCCTGTTCTCCATCGCCGGCCTTCTGAGCTGGGTCGCGTCTCGCGGCTTCAAGCACAGGATTTGGCATTTGGTCAACGAGGAGCTGAAGCGCATCTCCAGTGATGTGTCGGAGCACCTCCGTCGGGATGGCTGCCCCGCTGTTGAGGATTTGTCGGCCTGAACCAATATCTTTGAAAAAGCTCCCCTTTGGGAGCTTTTTCTTTTTAGTTTGAAATGATTGACAAAATATCAAACTGTGGTAGTATAGAATTATAATTACGAAGCTATTTTTATAAAGGAGATTATCTCCGTTTTCCAAGTCACCACAATAAATTCAGACAGTTATCCCATTCATGGGGTGGCTGTCTTTTTTTATATATTTTCATACATTTTTGTGTTCCCGTAAGCCCTTACAAAAGGCTGGGAGAAAGGAGAAAACTATGGCAAACATCAAGGTCGTTGAGACAAAATCCGGATGTGATAAGCCGGAGAACACCTGTGCTTCCTGTAAGCAGTTCGTTTGGAACGACAACGTGGCGCGTTATGTGTGTCTCAAGGGCGAGGATGCAGCAAGAACTGCGACATTGCCCAGCAAGAAGTACGTGATGCTCTATGTGAACCACTCCCCTGTCGGCGAAAGCTCTTTGGTGGATGTGTGTGCGTTGTCCTTCGACACACTGAAGGAGGCTCATGAGGGCGTGGAGCTGGCGAAGAACACACACGCTTTCGTCAGTAATCAGCTCAGAGCCAGACGCGGGCTTTTCCCGTTCGTCGGCGAGATGCTCTCTAATGAGGAGTGCCGCCATGTGTTCGGCGCAAAGGTCCTCTGTGCGTCTTCTCTCTACTATACGGACGAGCACGACGCAAGCGTCAAGGCGAGAGCCTTTTCCTACCTTGCGGTCGAAACCGTTAATGCACGGGATGTTATCCGGCGGCTGCTGCATCACAATCTGGACTGCGCCACCTGCCAGACCTTCGTTGATGAAGGCTGCGATTCCCACTACGACTGCCCCTACCACTACGAGTGTGCAAAGCTGGGAGATGTCTGGGTGGAACGAAAGGCGGTGTGAGATTATGTTGTTTGCAACGAAGCTGAAGAACAGTCTCACCACACTGGCGGAGCAGCACGGTATGGAAATCAAGGTCGAACTGAAGAATATCGCTGTCAATGGGCAGCGGCGCGGATGCTCCGGTTTCGTGACCTGCGGCGATAGCTGCGTCTACGTAAACACCGAGCACTCCATCTACGGCCCGATTTCCAGCCAGTCTATGTGCCGCTACGCCAAGGACACGAAGGACTTCTCCAGCAACAGTCTGAAGAACGGCTATAACCAGTTTGTAGCCGACGATGCCGTTGCTGCGAAGGTCATTTCGATGCTGAAAAACGGCAAAGGCATCCCCCGCTGAGGGGGATGCCGGCTAAGAAAGGAGGATACCCGTGAGGAAGGACTACATTAAATTTCCCACGAGAATGAAACAGCTCATCAGCTTCACGGGCATGACCATCGAAAACAAGCACAACCTCTACCCTACCGATATCGACGGACTAATCGAATATCATGATAAGGGATATGTGTTTTTCGAAGTAAAGCACCGTGATGCTGCTATGCCCTACGGCCAGCGCCTTGCATTGCAGAGAATGGTTGAAGATGCGGCCAGAGTTGGCAAGACATCTATCGCTATTGTCTGTGAGCACACAGTAGATGACCCACGTATCCCTGTCACGGTCGCAACGTGTAGAGTGCGTGAAATCTATTACTCGAAGGAGCATCGCTGGAGAGCGCCGAAGTTTTCGGCTATGACCGTAAGGCAAGCTGTAGACGGGTTCCTGTACGCGCCGGCGATTCGGCAGTACAGGACACCGTCCGGCGGCTGCGGAACGGTTGCTGTGGCTCATGTAGCAGGAGCGAGACCGTACCCCTACCCTGCTTCCCCGCAAGCGCAGCGCGGCTACGGACCTGTACCTGAATGGATGCGCTGGAGCAGTTAAATAAGAAAGGAGAAAAAACATGACAAAGCCTACCGAGGACAGAAGCGCCTGCTTCACGAATTGCCCTGTCAGAGAGTGTGATACCAGCATCTACAGAGGTTCCCGCTGTAAGGAGCTGCGCGAGAAAGCCGGTGTCCACTATGACCCCGACATCTTCAAGGACAAGAAGCCGAAGCCTATCCTGTTCAACGGCGAGATGGTACGTGCCATCCGCGAGGGGCGCAAGACGGTAACACGCCGTGGTGCGTTTCACTTCGCCGGCAAACGAGCGGAAGGTCTGTACCGTGACGGTGATGGGCGTCTCGTGGCAGCCTTTGCTGATACGGATGCTGTCATCCGCAGCTTTCGCGCCCCGTTTGAAAAGGGCGATATCCTGTATGTCCGTGAGACGACTTGTGCCTGCGATTTCAACCGCTGGCTCTACAAGGCCGATTATTCGGATGAGGATTTGAAAAACTCCCCTGAGGTGAGTTCCCTCATTCACTGGACACCGTCCATTCATATGCCCAAAGAGGCGGCACGCATTTTCCTGCGTGTGACGGATGTGCGGTTGGAACATTTGAATGACATGAAGGACGAGGACTTCACTAAGGAGGGCATCACCTGTGACAGTACCTCCGGCGAGAACACCATGTCCCTTCAGGAGAAGTTTATCGAGCTGTGGGATAGCACGATTCCCGAACACAAGGCCCTGTCAAAGTGGGCCGGAAACCCGTGGGTATGGGTCATTGAGTTCGAGGAGGTGCAGTTCTGATGGCGACGGATTACCATGCAGTGATTCAGGAGAATATCCAAAAGCAGAACGGCACCTACGAGTCCAATGCAAACCCGTTTGGCATCTGCGGCACCTGTGGTTGCGAGCTTGAACCGAGCTACTTCGTGGAGGAGGAAGAAATCATCCAGCATGGGGTGCGTTTCAAGACCGGTCGTATTCGGCGGGCTGTGGACTGTCTCGTTTGCCCCAACTGTTTCCGTACTGAATGTGTGGACGACAGCTTTGATGGGCCGTGGATGGACAAGGCCCAGTGGAAAAAGCTCCACGGACTGCATTAAAAATGAAAGGAGAAAAAACAATGAAAGAAATCCTGTTTCGTGGTCAGGTCCGGCGGTATGGCGAGAAAGTTCGCATGGCAACCGGAGCACCCCTGCCGGGAATTTGGGTTTACGGGGGCGCCGCACGTCCCCATAATAGCCCGAAGGACTTCGCCATCATCTACACGTACTTGTCCGACACGGCTGAAAGCCGCGACGTTTGCGGTGTCTACGCGGATACCGTTACGCAGTATACCGGTATCGACGACAAGGATGGAACCAAGGTATTCGAGGGAGACATTGTGGATACTTTTGAGGGCTTCCACCCCACGGCTCGTTTTAATGAGCACACAGTCGTGTTCCGCAATGGTTCCTTTGGCCTGCTGGTGAATGAGTCTCTGAAGACGAAGACAGCGGCAGAGCTGATGGATGAAGCCTATGATAACGGCCATTTCGTACCGTTCTGCAAGCTGTTCGGCACTAAATACCGTGTCATCGGAAATATCTTCGATGGTGTCACCACGCCGGCTGTGAAAACCGAATAATTACCACAATTTTGAAAGAAGCTCCTTCGGGAGCTTCTTTTTTTTCGTGCTAAATTCATTGACAAAGTATCTGTTTGTGGTAGTATAGAATTATAATTACGAAGCTATTTTTATAAAGGAGATTATCTCC